>ERZ827197.324-NODE-324-length-62435-cov-22.713161_pt1 | contig 62435 bp, 82 predicted proteins | sample MGYA00519867_ERZ827197 | MGnify/ENA primary metagenome ERZ827197 (study PRJEB31778, sample SAMEA3449278) | human gut metagenome | biome: human gut; feature: human-associated habitat; material: faeces | place: United Kingdom | collected 2010/2012 ...
TCGGACAGGTTTTATTTGGATTTACATTATATGGAAGAAATGCTGACATTTTATATTATTTTACATATGTAGAAGGAAATGCATCTTATTATACTACTTATTCTATGTGCATTATTATTCCATCCATTATCGGTGCCGCATGTTTTCAACCGGTATTCCGAAAACTTAACAATAAAGGAAGGACAGCTTCGATATTTGCCTTTTTAACAGGTATTTCAATGCTGGCAATGTATTTCTTTAATGTAAAAGATTCAGCAGTTGTATTCTATATTTTGGCAGGCGTTACACAGTTCTTTTTTTCAGGATTTAATACAGCAATCTATGCGATCATTCCGGACTGTGTGGAATACGGAGAATGGAAAACCGGACTTCGGAATGATGGATTTCAATATGCATTCGTTTCTCTTGGAAATAAGATTGGAATGGCGATCGGTACAGCGATGCTTGCGGCATTACTTGGAAAATATGGATACGTGGCAAATCAGGCACAAAATGATACGGTTATCAGTATTATGAAATATGCATTTACAACCATTCCGGGGATTCTGTGGATTGTAACAGCTGTTGTATTATTTTTCTACCGGTTAAATAAAAAACGTTATAACGAGATTGTGGAGGAACTGAAAAATGGAAGAAAAAGTTGATATTGTGGCATTGGGGGAATTACTGATTGATTTTACGGAAGCAGGACACAGTCAGGGTGGGAGAAAACTGTTTGAACAGAATCCCGGCGGTGCTCCGGCAAATCTTCTGACAGTTGCAAGTCATTTTGGGTATCGCACCTCTTTTATTGGAAAAGTTGGAAACGATATGCATGGTAAATTTTTAAAGAGGACACTGCAAACGGAAGGAATCAATACAGATGCTATCGTCGAAGATCCAGATTATTTTACGACACTGGCATTTGTGGAAATCGGTGAAAATGGAGAAAGAAATTTTTCTTTTGCAAGAAAACCGGGTGCAGATACACAGTTAAAAAAAGAAGAACTGGATCAGACGTTAATTTCCGGATGCAGAATTTTTCATTTTGGATCATTATCGCTGACAGACGAGCCGGCAGAAAGCGCAACGATCGAAGCAGTAAAAATGGCAAAAGCAGCGGGTGTACTTATTTCATATGATCCAAATTACCGCCCGTCTCTTTGGAAGAGCAAAGAGTATGCAGTGAAAAAAATGAAGTCTGTTGTAGAACTGGTAGATGTCATGAAAGTATCGGATGAAGAGAGTATTCTCCTGACAGGGGCTAAAAGTTATGAGCAGGCTGCAGAAGAAATTCTTGCTATGGGACCAAAGCTGGTTGCCATTACATTGGGAGAACATGGCGTTCTTATGGCAACAAAAAACAGAAAAGAAATCATCAAAGCATTTCAGACACATGCGGTCGACACGACCGGAGCGGGGGATTCTTTCTGGGGAGGCGTATTATGCAGTATTCTTTCTATAAATAAGCCCGTAGAAAAGATGGAATGGGAAGAAATCAGAAAGTGTGCTGTTTTGGGAAATGCAGTTGCAGGATTGTGTGTGCAAAAGCGAGGTGGAATACCTGCGATTCCGACGAAAGAGGCAGTGTTTGAATTTATGCAGAAATAATGAGTGTATGTTGCAATACTGGTTTCTACAGCAGTTTGTGATGTGCTGTCATACCTTGTGAAGTAGTATCTGAAAAATTGATGATTCCGGCTTGACTTAATTTAACATCTCAAATATAATAATTGCATACATCAGAAAACGTTCACTCTTCACCGGATGAGTGGTTAAAGCGTCTGGGAGCAAATCGTAGGTGCAGTAATTTACACTGTAAGATTTGTTTCCGGGCGCTTATTTATTTTGGAGGATAGATGCAATATGAATAAGAAAAAAGAATTATTGGTACAGATTATGTGGGAGCTTGCGGGAAGCATCTTTTATGCAATAGGTATATATAACTTCGCCCTGCAGGCAGAGTTTCCTATGACAGGGTTTTCGGGTATTTCGATTATTTTATACCGGCTGTTTAATATTTCCATTGGTTTATCAACGGTCCTGCTTAATATTCCGGTTGCGATACTATGCTGCAAATTATTGGGCAGAAAATTTTTTGTCAGCTCAATACGATGCATGCTTTTGTCTTCTTTTATTGTTGACTTTGTTGCGCCGTTATTTCCGGTGTATCAGGGCGACAGACTGCTTGCGGCATTGTGCACAGGTGTATTTTGCGGAATAGGCTATGCCATGATTTATACAAGAAATTCTTCAACAGGAGGAGCTGATTTTATCATCATGGCTGTAAAAGCATTGCGGCCTCATTTATCGATGGGAAATATCTCTTTTCTTACTGATGTCGGAATTATTCTGGTTGGAGGACTTTTGTTTCGGGATATTGACGGAATGATTTACGGCATGATAGTGAATATACTGTCTGCGGTTGTTATTGATAAAATGATATATGGCATGAATTCAGGCAAAGTAGCCTTTATCGTTACAAAAAATGGAAAGAGAATATGCGATGTAATTGATGAATGCAGTCAGCGCGGAAGCACTATTCTTAAGGCGCAGGGAGGATATAAGCAGGACGATATTCAGGTGGTAATGTGTGCATGCAACAGTAAGGAAATGTACCAGGTGCGTAAATCCGTAAAAGATGCAGATCCGGACTCTTTTATTGTGGTTGTTGAGTCTCATGAGGTACACGGAGAGGGCTTTAAAATGACAAATATTGGAGAAGCAGAGAACTGAAACATACCTGAAACAAATATAGTGTGAAGATTGTATTTTAGCCTGAAAAAAGCTATACTAATATAGTGATGTAGCGGTTTTATGGCTGAAATTATATATTTGGGAGGTAATTACATGTTAGAAAACTGGATTAAACCACAAATTCCGGAGGAGGAAGAGCTGGAAGAGCGCCTGCATGCAGCACGCTCTAAGCTGTCTGTGCTTCAGATGCAGATTAAGGAGCATGGACTGCCTGTACTTGTGCTGTTTGAGGGCTGGGGTACTGCAGGAAAGGGCAGTGTGCTCGGTAAGGTAATAAAGAATATTGATCCGCGATTTTTCAAGGTCGCAACCATGGACGAGCCGACAGAGGAGGAAAGACGCAAGCCTTTTTTATATCGGTATTTTGTAAAGATTCCGGCAAAGGGGAAGCTTGAGTTTCTTGATTCGGGCTGGATGGATGAGGTAGTAAAGGATGTACTGCACGACAAGATAGGAGAGAAGGAGTACAAGAAGAAAATTGAAAGCGTGAAGCGCTTCGAGCGACAGCTGACTGACAATGGTTATCTTGTTATGAAATTTTTCTTCCAAATCAGCCGGAAGGAACAAAAAAAGCGTATTGAGGTATTAAAGGAGAATAAGGATACCAGATGGCGTGTCAGTGGAGATGAAGACTGGCAGAATAAGCATTATGACAAGTGTATGCATGTGTTTGACAGATATCTGAATGATACAAATTCGCCTGCAGATCCTTGGTATATAGTTGATGCAAAGAATAGAAAATGGGCTGAGCTTCAGGTGCTGGAGACGCTGGTTAGTGGAATAGAGACAGCACTTAAAAACAGTAATCTTGCTGTGCCGCTGTTACAGAATGTGTTCCCGCTTGAGAAGATTCCAAAGCTTTCTGAGATATCACTTGATAAGGAACTATCTGAGGAAGAATACAAAAAGGAGCTCAAAAATCTGCAGTCTAAGCTTAGCGAGCTGCATAACAAGCTATACAGGCGAAAGATTCCTGTTGTCATAGCATATGAGGGCTGGGATGCAGCAGGAAAGGGTGGAAATATAAAGAGAATCACAGGGGCGCTGGATCCGAGAGGCTTTGAGGTGCATCCGATTGCAAGTCCGCTGCCAAACGAGAAAGCCAGACACTATCTGTGGAGATTTTGGAATCGTCTTCCTAAGACCGGGCATATAGCTATTTTTGACAGGACATGGTATGGCAGGGTTATGGTAGAAAGACTAGAGGGCTTTTGCAGCGAGAATGAATGGCAGCGTGCTTACAATGAGATTAATGAATTTGAAAAGGAGCTGTCAGACTGGGGTGCTGTCATCATAAAGTTCTGGGTGCAGATTGATAAGGATACACAGCTGGCTCGATTTGAGGAACGCCAAAATACTCCGGAAAAGCAATGGAAGATTACCGATGAGGACTGGAGAAACAGAGAAAAATGGGATCTGTATGAGACTGCTGTAAATGAGATGCTAAAGAAAACCAATACCACTTACGCACCATGGCATGTGCTTGAGTCAAACGACAAGAAATATGCGAGAATCAAGGCTCTTAAGATTGTGATTGATGCGATTGAAGCTGCTTTGGATAATAAAACAAATAAAAAGTAAAAACAGATGTATATAAACAGAGATATGTAAAAAAGAAGCCGGAATAAATCCGGCTTCTTTTAAAGTGTTGGTAAATTAATTTGGGTACAAAAAATGCGCCTCCAGGGGCTCGAACCCTGCACACCCTGATTAAGAGTCAGGTGCTCTACCAAATGAGCTAGAAGCGCAAACATCTGTGTGAATATCTGTGTCACACGGACAAATGATATTATACACAGGGTTTTACAAAAATGCAAGTACTTTTTTTAAAAAAATTAAAAAAATTATAAAAAAGACTTTAAAACACTAAGTACTCCGTTTTCCCAGTAAGGCGCACAGGTGTGTTTTGCGGCTGCGATAACTTCCTGGCGGGCATTTGACACGGCGTAGCTTATACCGGCATTTTGAAGCATCTCAATATCATTCAGATTGTCACCGAAACAGCATACTTCGTCCGGAAGAAGGTCGAATCTGTCTATTAGGTATGAGAGTGCAGTCCATTTGCTGACACCCTTTGCGTTGCAGTCTACCCATTCCTTGCCGGCGGCTGCCAGGTGAGCTTTTTTATTCCATGCCGGAATGAAAACCGGTGTACACAGCTCTTCGCATTTGTCGGGATGAAAGACAGTGAATTTGATGATGTCATTTCTGTCAAGCCTTGTGATGTCATCAACCTCACGCATCTCAAAGCCGTATGAATCACGAAGCAGGTGAAAGACTGGGCTGCCACCATCCTCTGCAAAGCAGAAATCAGGAGTAGCAGCAAAGTAATCGCATGCAGGAAGCTCATCGCGGACCATCCGGCACATGCCCTTCCATATATCCTCGTCCATAGGATAGGTTTTTAGGATTTCCTTTGGAGTGCGCACGACTGTTCCTCCGTCTGTTATATACAAAAGCTTGTGCTTTATCGGAGCAAACAGCTTAAATTCGCTTGAAAACTGTCTGCCGGAACAGACTACAAATATTATTCCTTTGTCTATGAGCCTGTCGATGACAGACATGTACTCAGGATCTATGAGCAGTGAGCCGTCCTTTACAAGTGTTCCGTCTATATCTGTTGCTATTAGTTTTATCATTATTTATCTCCCCAGGGCGTATATCTTTTGAATATTCAACTATATCATTATAAGAAATTATAATCTCATATGCAAGGGACTTATAGTGTATTTATTACTGTTTGTGAAAGAAAAAACAGAACAAAAAAACAGAATATATTGAAAGTTTCCTGCTCATATTGTATCATAGTAATACTGGCTTCATCTTCAATGCGTTGAAGCAATGAAAACTAAGGGGACGATATTTACTATGATAGTAGCACTTATTGAAAAAGTTTATTCTTTCTTGTGGGGAGATCTGATACACATTCCACTGCCCGGCGGTGGGAGCGTGGGAATCTCACTGCTCATAATTCTTTTGATTCCGACAGGAATTTATTTCACTGTAAGGACAAGACTTTTACCAATCAGAATGTTTCCGGACATGATAAAGGCGCTGACAGGTAAAAAGGAAAATAAGGATAGCCTGTCCACGTTCCAGACACTCATTGTCTCTACGGCGACGAGAGTGGGCATGGGTAATCTGGTTGGTGTTGTGGCTGCCATATCAGTGGGAGGCGCAGGTGCGGTTTTCTGGATGTGGATAACAGCCATTATAGGTTCATCCACGGCTTTTGTGGAGGCTACACTGGCACAGCTTCACAAGGAGCCGGATCCATTGTACTCAGGCTATCGTGGAGGTCCGGCGTATTACATACACCACTACTTTGAGGATAAATCAGGCAAAAAGAAAAAACATGTTATTATAGCTGTTTTGTTTGCTATATCCGGACTAATCTGCTGGTGTGGCATAAGTCAGGTGATCAGCAATTCTGTCACATCATCCTTTGAAAATGCATTTGGTGTACCACCTATTTATACTACAATAATCCTGGTGGCAGTGGCTGCTGTCATTGTGCTTAGGAAAAATGCTACGGTAAAGGTGCTTGACATAGTTGTTCCTATCATGGCGGTGTGCTATTTTGCCATAACCATTTTTATCATAATTAAAAATATAGGCATGATGCCATCGGTTTTTTCAAGGATATTTGAGGAAGCCTTCGGTATCAGGCAGGTGGCTGCGGGAGGCTTTGGAGCGGTGCTCATGAATGGTGTAAAGAGAGGTCTTTTTTCAAATGAGGCAGGCTCAGGCTCTGCTCCATGCGCTGCAGCGGCGGCAGAGTGCGATACTCCTGTAAAGGCAGGACTGACGCAGGCGCTTGGTGTATTTATAGATACGATAGTGATTTGCAGCTGTACGGCAATGATCATGCTCACTGCACCGGAGAATATAGTGGCAGGGAAAGAGGGCATGGATTTATTACAGTCAGCTATGAGGTATCATCTTGGAGATTTTGGAGTTATTTTTATAGCAGTCACATTGTTTTTATTCAGCTTTTCCACCTTCCTTGGTATACTTTTTTATGCAAGGAGTAATGTTGCGTACCTGTTTGGGGATAATTGGATTTCACAGACCATGTACAAGGTGCTGGCTCTTGTTATGCTGTTTGTAGGCGGTATCGCGGCATACACATTTGTCTGGGATCTCGGAGATGTAGGAATCGGCCTTATGACTATATTCAATACAGGTATTCTCTATCTGATGGGTGGACAGGCAATAAATGAGCTGCGAGTCTTTGAGGAGAGTAATAAAGCACAAAGCAATAGTCAATGCTCACAGCAGGGTGATAACGTAACGCAATAACAATAGGAGATATATAAATATGAAAAGAGAATCATTTAAATCACGTCTGGGATTTATACTGGTAAGTGCAGGATGCGCTATAGGTATAGGCAATGTATGGCGTTTTCCGTATGTGACAGGTCAAAACGGTGGCGGTATTTTTGTACTGTTTTACCTTATATTTCTGGTATGCATGGGACTTCCGGTGCTTACGATGGAGCTTGCTGTAGGCCGAGCCAGCAGAAAAAGTGCTGTGATGAGCTACAAGGCTCTTGAGAAAGAGGGCAGTAAATGGCATATTCACGGATGGATAGCCATGCTTGGCTGCTACATGCTCATGATGTATTACACAACAGTCTCAGGCTGGATGGTTGCGTATTTCTTTAAATTCCTAAAGGGAGATTTTACATCAGGCATGAATACTGATGACACGGCAGCTGCATTTGGAAACATGCTTGCAGACCCCAAGCAGATGGCTTTCTGGATGATAGTTACGGTTGTGCTTGGCTTTTTGGTGTGCAGCCGTGGTCTGCAGAATGGGCTTGAGAAAATCAGTAAATTTATGATGAGTGCTCTGCTCTTGCTTATCATTGTCCTTGCGGTGCACAGTATCACACTTTCAGGGGCTTTGGAAGGCGTGAAATTCTATCTTGTTCCAAATCTGGATGCGGTCTCTGAAATTGGAATAAAGAATGTAATAACAGCAGCCATGAATCAGGCGTTTTTTACGCTGAGTCTGGGTGTGGCCGCAATGGAGATATTCGGCAGCTATATGGGAAAGGACTGCACTCTTGCAGGTGAGGGTGCCAAAATATGTGCTCTTGATACATTTGTGGCTATAATGTCAGGCCTTATCATTTTCCCGGCTTGCTTCAGCTATGGGGTGGAGGTAGACGCAGGACCAAGCCTTATCTTTATCACTTTGCCAAATGTGTTTGTAAATATGCAGGGAGGCCGCATATGGGGCTGTCTTTTCTTCTTGTTTATGACCTTTGCCAGCTTTTCAACCGTTATTGCGGTATTTGAGAATATCATGTCGTTTGCCATTGATATGTTTGGCTGGTCCAGAAACAAGGCTGCGCTAATAAATGGTGTGATAATACTTATTGCAAGTATGCCGTGTGTACTTGGATACAATGTGTGGAGTAATCTGCACCTCATAGGAGGCAGGGATGTGCTTGACAGCGAGGACTTTATGGTAAGCAATCTGCTTCTCCCGATTGGCTCACTGGTTTATCTGCTTTTTTGTGTGACAAAGTGGGGCTGGGGCTTTGATAAGTATATAGATGAGGCAAATACAGGATCAGGACTTAAGATTTCAAGGAAGCTTAAGCCGTATTTTCAGTTCATACTGCCGCTTTTAATTTTGTTTATTTTTATACAGGGATTGATATAGTTATGTAGTTTTTGAAAATCAGACAGGAGAGTGTAAAATATGTTAGATCAGAATACCTTTATAGAGACAGTGCAGAGCGTGGCCGAGATTATCAGGACATCAGCGGAGCCTATTGGCAGAGATGAAATCATGTCTTATTTTAAGGATATGGAGCTTAATAAGGCGCAGGAGGATATGGTATTTGAATTTCTCATCACACCACATGAGCAGGAGAATGAGAGTGCAGGTGATTATGAGGATGAACCACAGGACGAATTACATGGGGATGAATCGTCTGAAAATGCTGCATTAAACAATGTAATATACTCAGAAGGAGATTCGATGGATGCCATAGCAGGTGGAAAGAATAATAAGGCCAAGCAGGATAATGAAGCTGAGCCTGATATAGACGAGGACAGCCTTATCCCGGATTCACCTATGTTTAGGATGTATCTTGAGGAGCTTGAAGAGATACCTGATTACACAAAGGCCGAGCAGGACGATATGTACAAAAAGCTGCTTGCAGGTGATGAGAGTGTGATACACACTATATCAAATTTCTGGCTCAAAAGTGTGCTTGCCATGGCAAAGAAGCTTGCCGTTACATCAGAGGGCTTTGAGGACGTAGTACAGGAGGGAAACATGGGACTTTTCATGTGCCTTACTGAGCTCTGTGGCTGCGGGGATGAGATAGATGTGGAAAAAGAGCTTTTGGATGCCATAGAGGAGTCTATGAAAGAGTGTATCAGGGAGCAGACCGGTGAGGATGAGAGCGAGAATACTGTGGTAGGAAAGGTTTCATTAGTAAACCGTGCAGTGGAGAAACTAAAATCCGATAAGGGTTTCGAGCCGAGCCTTAGTGAGCTTTCAGGCTACACCGGCGTGGATGAGGAAGAGCTTGAAAAGCTTCTGGAGCTTATCAAAAAGGCTGATGTGGAGAAAAATAAACAGGACAGCAAATAATCTGTGTCATTTGTAGATTTGTGTCATATATTAAACCATACCTGAATATATGAAAGGATGGAAAATATATGGCACGATTTACTAATCAGGCACAGCTTCGTTATGGCAACAATGTAGCCAATTCAAATATAGCAGTCGGAGAAATACTGGAGGTGCTTTCTGCTACGAAAACAGCAGTCAAAAACACCTACAATCAAAACGATACAATAACCTATGTGGTGAGCATCGTAAACTCCGGAAATACCGCGATAAACGGTCTGACACTTTCTGACAATCTAGGTGCTTATACCTTTAACACCAACACTCTTGTACCATTAACCTATGTGAATAACACTGCAAAATACTATACAAACGGCACACTCCAGGCAGCGCCTGCAGTAACCCAGGGACCGCCTCTTAGCATAACAGGCATAAGTGTCCCGGCAGGTGGCAATGCAACTGTCATCTATGAGGCAGCGTTAAATGAGTATGCTCCTCTTGGCACAGAGGCATCTGTCACAAACACCGCTACAGTAAGCGGCACAGGAATCACTCCGGTCACAGCAGCAGAGACAGTAAATGCCGAGGCTGCGCCAAATCTTGCAATTACTAAGTCAGTAAGCCCTGTTCCTGTGACGGAAAACGGTACACTGACCTATACCTTCAGGATTCAAAACTACGGAAGCGTTGCGGCAACCAATACCACAGGCGTGGTTATAACAGACACATTTGCTCCGGTTTTGAACAATCTTACAGCCGCATTAAACGGCACAGCCTGGACTGCAGCTACAGATTACACTTACAATGAGACGACAGGCACATTTTCGAGCACGGCAGGTGCAATCACTGTTCCGGCGGCAACCTACACACAGGATAGCACAACCGGAGCGTGGGTTGTCACACCGGGTGAGAGCACACTTGTCATCACCGGAACAGTGTAGCGGCAGAGGTGATTAATTTTAAGAATTGTTTAATTTAAGGGATAAAAGTTGAAATATTGATACTAAATATGTAAAATAAATATAGCTATTTATGAATAAGATGATGAAGATGATCATCGGCAGTTTAAAATGATTAACCGGGGGATAAGACAAATGAATAATGCACAGTTAGTGATAGACGAAGTAAAAAAGGCAGTAAAGGGCAAGGATGATTGTATCATCAAGGCATTTGCTGCCTTTTTGGCAGGTGGACATATACTGCTTGAGGATGTGCCGGGAGTGGGAAAGACTACGCTTGCAGTAGCTTTTTCAAGGGCGATGGCGCTTGTGAATCACAGAGTACAGTTCACTCCGGATGTGCTGCCTGCTGATATACTTGGCTTTTCGATGTATCAGAAGCAGACCGGAGAGTTTGTGTACCGCGAGGGTGCCGTGATGTGTAATCTGTTTCTGGCAGATGAGATTAACAGAACAAGTCCCAAAACACAGTCTGCGCTCCTGGAGGTTATGGAGGAAGGAAATGTCACTGTGGATGGAATAAGCAGGAAGGTCCCGGAGCCGTTTATAGTGATGGCCACTCAAAATCCAAAGGGCAGCGCCGGTACACAGCTGTTGCCGGAGTCACAGCTTGACAGGTTTATGATATGTATGAGCATGGGATATCCTTCACATGATGCAGAGGTGGATATCGCAAAGGGCAAAAGTGTGAAGGCTGATGAGTATACGATAAAGCCTGTTATGAATGCACAGGGACTTGTTGAGATGCAGGGAGAGGTTGAGCAGGTGTTTATACATGACAGTATTTATTCGTACATTGTGGATCTGGTTGATGCGACAAGGACAAGTCCGTACATTGAGCTGGGAGTGAGTCCGCGAGGTACGATTGCGTGTGTTAGGATGGCAAAGGCATATGCGTATCTGAGTGGGCGAAGCTATGTCATACCATCTGATGTGGTTTCTGTATTTGCGGATGTGACAAAGCACAGAATCGTGCTAAATACCAAGGCGAGAGTATCACACGTATCAGAGCTTTCAGTGATAGATGAGATACTAAAGGCTGTTAAACAGCCGACAACTTATGTGAAAAAGGCAGGTAATCGTGATTAGTTTTTTGATAGGAATAATTACTGCGGCAATAGTTTTTTATATGTCGATGATATACGGTAATGCTGCGCTGGCACTGCTTGGCTGCTTTATGTGTGTGTTTATGGTGCTGACATTTATAGCATTGCTTGTAAAGGTGCACCGGGCAGTGGCAGCTATAAACATTCCGATAGCTATCGCCACACAGGGCGAGAGCATCAGGGTGAGTCTTTCATGCCGGCTGAAGGAGGCAGGATTTGATGGTGTTAAATACCGTGTAACGGTGAAAAATAATTTATTCAGCGAAAAAAGTACAAAATGGCTGTCAGGAGGCAGTGATTTTTTGTACAGCGTGAACTTATGCGGCAATTATGAATTTGAGCTTGTAAGGATAAAGCTATATGATTTTTCGAGGCTTTTTTATGTCACGAAAAGAGTTAAAAAATATGCAAATGTTGAGGTGATGCCGCAGATTGATGAGATTCCTGTGAGGATAACGGACAGAGTAAGAAATTTCTTTGGGGATTCTGATATCTATGATGATTTAAGACCGGGATATGATCCGTCGGAGCTGTTTGATGTCAGAGAGTTTCAAAATGGTGACAGGCTGCAGAGTGTGCACTGGAAGCTTTCTGCAAGGACTGATGAGCTGATGGTAAAGGAGAACAGCCTGCCAAAGGCATGTGCGGTGGCCATAGTAGCAGATTTAAGGGGAATAAAGAAAGGCAGACAGGCGGATGCATTTATGAAGCTTCTCGTCTCGCTTTCTTTTTCGCTTATGGATCAAAAATGCTCTCATTATGTGGCATGGTATGATACCGCCATAAACGATATTGTGAGAGCCAGAGTGGATGACGAGGAGGGCTTTTACATATTTTTGAACAGTTTTCTTAAAATAAAGCCGGATACAAAAAATGATGCGCTTTTTTTGTATGAGGAAAAGTACCGGGCAGAAAAGCTTGTGTGTCTGTTTAGCGTGGACGGAAGACTTCAGATAAAAAGGGGAGAGGAGATAGTTGGCAGAGCGGATGAAAAAAACGAGATTGTCATTTAGGAAAAGCAGATGGCAGAGATCTGATACAAATGAGATAAAGCCTGATTATAATAATGCATTTACAGTGCTTGGTGTCCTGCTTACTGAGCTTGCCAATGCAGCTGCCGCAGTACTTCTTACGGTGTGTGCAGTGTCTGTTGTGAATACGACCGTTTCACATGTGAGATGCCCATATTATGTGTATGTGTGGCTGTTTATTTTTTCGGTGATAAGCGGCTTTATAAACAGGCTTACATCGCTTGACACAAGAAGGTGGGTGCGCCATGCGATAAATACGGGGCTGCTGCTTGTATTTCTGCTTGGAGTGTTTATTGCAAACTGGCAGGCTGCAGAGCATATAAAAGACGGCTTTTTGTATGTAAAGGGCAGGTATCTTGAGATAATAAATGTGTACTATGGCACTTCATTTGTCTGTCAAAAGGGCGATAAAGCCTTTGCGGGGGCATTTGTTGGCTTTGTATCGTTTATAGTTATGCTTTTTCTGGTGACACTGGCGGTTCAAATTAAAAGAAGACGCATGCTCACATTATTTCCAACGCTTCTGCTTGCGGTACAGCTGTGCATAGGCAAAAGCCCAAGTGTCAGCGAGGTTGTTATGCTCACGCTGTGTACACTCTGGTGTCTTATCGCAGATGGCAACGCACGCACAGTGGCAGGATATGATGCAAATGGCAGTGTACAGGGCAATGAGGCTTTAAGGACAGCGGCGGCGTTTTTATACATGGCGGCGGTGTCTGCAGTACTTTTCATATGTGTATTTTCATTTAAACCTCTTGCTGATACACTTGCCGATAAAAAGCCGCAGATGCTTGCCTTTCAAAAAGATTTGGAGGGCAGCGTAAAATCATTCTTCAGCTTGGGAATTGATTTGCAGGATGGCTCGGTTAGTAATCACTACCCAAGCTACAGCGGAAAGACGGTGATGACGGTAGAAGCAAAGGCAGGAGTACCTTCTAATATTTACCTGAGAAGCTTCTACGGTGATACCTATGAGAATGGCAGATGGATTAAAAAGTCTGATTTTTCCGGGATGGAAAAAGAGTATCATGATGCTTCGAGGATGACAGCCTGGCAGAATGCAATCGGATTAGCAACGCTGCTCGATGGTTATTATGATGATGAGACCAATCCGGCCACCGAAAAGTATACAATCACGATGAAGAAGCTTTCCACCAAATACACCTATTTGCCGTACTGTATCGACCCGTACAGTATAGATGCCAAGGGCGATATAGATTTTGACGAAGACTTTGTTATCACAAAGGATAAAGGAACAAAGACTATCGAGGTGTCGGCGTGTCCCGGTTTTTTCGATGGTAGTCTGGAAATGTCTATCCTTGAGCCTGAGCAGCCTCTTGAGGTCAATAATGATTTTTATGCGGCATACAATGATTATGTAATGGAAAACTATACTGCAAAGCAGGGCGGTGACGGAATTGTTGCAAAAGATGCGGAGCTGCTTCTTAGGACAGGACAGCTCACAAGCAATATGATGTACACAGGCTATATAAGAGAAAATGATGCTAACAGGATTGCGGCAGCACAGCTGGTGCAGCAGTTTCTGACATCGAAGGCTTTTAAGTACAGCAAAAATCCTCCTTCCACAGGTGGTAAGGATGTAGTTGAAAATTTCCTCTCAAATAGCAGACAGGGCTTTTGTGTGCATTTTGCATCGGCTGGCACGATGATACTCAGACAGATGGGCGTTCCATGCCGTTATGTAAGCGGATACTGTGCAAAGGAGGACAGCTTCAAATCCGGTGAAAATGATGAGGATATATGTGAGGTGAAGGATTCGCAGTCGCATGCCTGGGTTGAAATATATCTGGATGATTTCGGATGGATTCCAGTGGAGATGACACCGGGATATTTTGAGTATGTGACAGGTGAGAATCCGTTTGACTATATTGGTGTCAACGGAAAGAAAACAAACACCGGTGCTGCTTATAATGATAGTGAGCATATGAATGACACTGCGGCAGATGAAGATAAACTGGGTGAAGATGCAGCAAATGAAGATACAAAAAATACAGATGCAGAAAATGATGACACAGCAAAAGATGATACATCAAAAGCTACAGCAAACAGTACATCAGGTGATGGCAGTGAGAATGCTTATGGTTCACAGTCAGGTGCTGATAAACGCACAGACACTCATAGCTCAAAAACAGGACTTCATATACCACCGGCGATTTTAAAAACCTCACTCTGTGTGATTTTTCTGACTGCACTTACAGCCATCATAGTTTATATCAAAAGGCGAAGAAATATTTTGTGGGAAGCAAGACTTGCAAAAAGGGTGAAAAAAGGCCGTTACAGCAGGGCAGCAATAATGATAAACAACCGCATCTACAAAGGACTGGGACATCCTTCAAAAAACAGGACAGATGAGCTTTATCTGGCCAACCTTAAGGAAAAATACTGCGGACCGGATTATTGCGGAATCCACTGGGACGAGTACATGCGCATCATACAAAAGGCTGTGTATTCATCAGAGGGCATCACAGGGGAAGAATGCTTTATGATAGTGGAAACATGGAGGCATCTGGAGAAAAAAGACATTAGACATAATTCACAAAAAAACATGTATAAAAACAGCATGATTAACAAAAAATAAATTCGTTGGGAAAATTGTGTTGAAATGATAAAGCTTCTGTGATATAAACTTTAACAGACGTGTTACTTTTAGGGAGGCATTTGTCGTACATAACTTTTAACAGGGTTAGTGTATGATAAGTGCCTCCTTTTTGTCGCTGGAGCAAAAAAGAATGATAGGTGCAAATCGGTACATACCCTGCATTTATAGGAGGAAAAGCTCATGAAAGACAAAATTTTTGGTGTCCTGCAGAGAGTAGGACGAAGCTTCATGCTTCCAATCGCAATCCTTCCGGTAGCAGGCTTGCTTTTAGGACTCGGAAGCTCATTCACCAACACCACAACAATTGAGACCTATGGTTTACAGTGGCTGCTCGGAGATAAGACTATACTCCATGCACTTCTTGTAATCATGAATGCGGTTGGAAGTGCCATATTCGATAACCTTCCGCTCATTTTTGCGGTCGGAGTAGCAATCGGAATGGCAAAGAAGGAAAAGGAGGTGTCAGCACTTTCAGCAGTCATAGCATACTTTGTTATGAATGTATCAATCAATGCGATGCTCAAGATTTCCGGAAAAATCCTTGCAGACGGAAGCATTGCAAAGGATGTGCTTGATGGAACCATCACATCAGTATGCGGTATCCAGTCGCTGCAGATGGGCGTGTTTGGCGGAATTATCGTAGGACTTGGAGTGGCAGCACTGCACAACCGTTTCTATAAGATTGAGCTGCCGAATGCATTGTCATTTTTCGGTGGAACAAGATTTGTGCCTATCATATCAACAGTGGTATATCTTTTTGTAGGAATCTTAATGTATTTTATCTGGCCTACTGTGCAGAACGGAATCTATGCACTCGGCGGAGTGGTGACAGGAACAGGATATTTCGGAACACTTCTCTTTGGTATTATAAAGAGAGCGCTTATTCCATTCGGACTGCACCATGTATTTTACATGCCGTTCTGGCAGACAGCAGTCGGTGGAACGATGGAGGTTGCAGGACATATGGTTGAGGGTGGACAGAACATCTTCTTCGCACAGCTTGCTGACTCTGCAAACATCGCACATTTCAGTGCCGATGCCACAAGATATTTCTCGGGAGAGTTTATTTTCATGATTTTCGGTCTTCCGGGAGCAGCACTTGCAATGTATAAATGTGCAAAGCCGGAAAAGAAAAAACAGGCAGGAAGCCTTTTACTTTCTGCAACACTTGCATGTATGTTTACAGGAATCACAGAGCCTCTTGAGTTCTCATTCCTTTTCGTAGCACCGGCTCTCTTTGCAGTACAGGTAGTGCTCGCAGGAAGCGCATACATGATAGCACATATTTTAAACATCGCTGTAGGACTTACTTTCTCAGGAGGATTACTTGATTTCTTCCTGTTTGGTATATTGCAGGGAAATGAAAAGACAAGCTGGCTGCTCGTGATTCCGGTGGGAATAGTATATTTCTTACTGTATTACTTTATTTTCAGCTTCCTTATAAAGAAGTTTGATTTCAAGACTCCGGGCCGTGAGGATGACGATACAGAGACAAAGCTCTACACCAAGGCAGATGTAAATGCAAGAAAAGCTGCCAAGGATACAAAAGCTTCTGACGACAAAGCGGCTGTAGACGAGCTCTCGCAGACTATATCACGAGGTCTCGGCGGCAAAGCCAATATCTCAGATGTGGACTGCTGTGCGACAAGGCTTCGTATCACAGTAATAGACCCTGACAAGGTAAACGATGCGCTTCTTAAATCAACAGGAGCATCAGGAGTCGTGCACAAGGGACAGGGAGTACAGATTATCTATGGACCAAGAGTAACAGTGATAAAATCAGATCTGGAGGATTATCTTGCGAGTGTGACAGAGGAGCATTTCGAGGATGATGCAGCAGAAAATAATACAGCAGGCGCAGATGAGGTGAAGAACGAAAATGCAGCTTCGGCCACTGATTCAAAAACAGAAGATTCAAGCACCGCTTCAGATAAAGCACAGGAAGCTGCTGACACCAAAGAACCGACAAGCACAGTTATCATCTCAAGCCCGATGACAGGAATAGCAGCAGACCTCTCAACAGCGCCGGACGAGGCCTTCGCCGGCAAAATGATGGGTGACGGAGCGGTAGTCACACCTGAGGAGGGCGTGGTTGTAGCACCTGAGGATGGAACTGTTTTATTCGTTTTTGATACAAAGCATGCTTTGGGATTTACAACCGACTCAGGAATTGGTATGATAATCCATGTAGGAATTGATACAGTAAAGCTCGAGGGTAAAGGCTTTGACGTACAGGTTGAGGCAGGATGCCATGTTAATAAGGGCGATGTGCTCATGAAGCTTGACCTTGACTACTTAAAGGCGAACGCACCATCAGTTACAACTCCTGTCATCTGCACAGAGCTAAAAGATAATCAGAAAATCCGTCTCATCACAGATGGACCGATTAAGGCGGGAGAGCCTCTCTACGCAGTTGACACCTACGAGAAGTAATTCATACATCATGATAATTGAATTGTCCGGTTATGTTAATAATAAATAGTTCGTATAAATTATCAGGAGTACATTAATAAATGTCAGGGGAATGATATGTACAGAATCACAAAGGTCTTAAATCACAATACAGTGCTTGCGGTAAAGGACAAGAGCGCAAGAGAATATCTTATAGTCGGAAAGGGTGTGGGTTTTGGAAAGAAAATTACACAGTCTGTCGAGCCAACGGAAGAGGATTCACTGTATGAGCTGACCCAGACAAGGGACAGAGGTCCGGCAAAGGACATAGTAAAATCCATTGAGCCGGAGTATCTTGAGATTGCAAACACACTGCTCGATAATGCAGAGCATGAGTTTGGACATATAGACAGAAGCATATTGTTTCCTATGGCAGATCATATAGCATTTGCTGTAAAGCGTATGGAAAACAAAGAACAGATCAGCAATCCTTTAAACGATGACATCCGTGTGATGTTTTATAGGGAGTACAAGATAGCTGAGAATATCCGCCACATACTAAAGGATAAAAAACAAATTGATATAATTGATGATGAGATCGGTTACATTACTCTTCATATTCATACATCCTTAAACAATTCAAAGGTATCGGATGCCATGGAGATGGCGGCAGCAGTTCGAAAATGCGCCACATTTATAGAGGAAAAGATTGGAAAGCACATAGATGTCACTACTATGGCCTACAACCGCCTCATGAACCATATCCGCCACATGGTATCAAGAGCCACGACCGGAGAAAAATTAAAGGTTGATCTCAATCAGTTTATCGAGAAAAATTATCCGGAGTCATTCGCACTGGCAGGTGATATATGTAAGGAGCTTGGAAAGGACTTAAATCATGAGTTTTTGGACAATGAGACAGGCTACCTTGCCATACATATCGAGCAGATTAAGTGTGATGAGATGGTAAGTGAATAATAAAATGTGAAAACCTTCCTGCATATTAGGTTATATGTGGGAAGGTTTTTTCGTGAAAAAGAACAGCACCGGAAGAAATGAATGGGGATTTGCGTAAGATTATGTACAAATCTTCCTTAATGTGGTACACTACATAGTTGTATCAACAAACATCCGATACACAAAATACATATGAAATCAATTTAAAGGAGATATATATACCATGAAACTCGGCGAAGAAAGTGGTAGAAGATATTACGACCAATATCGCTATGCAAATGGCAGATTTGCCCCTAAAGGCCGTGGAACACGCAGGGGATATGAAGAACCACCTTATTATCACATGCCGGTAAACTACAACGACATGGAGTATATGCGTGACATGGATAAGAGCCAAGGTAAGATGTATTACTCTGAACCGATTGCACCACATGTGAGTGAAAGCAATTATGACAGAGCAAAGAGACATTATACCGAGACAAAGGAAATGCACAAAGGAGCTTCTACAGAGGACAAAGAGCATAAAATGAAAGCTCTTGACATGTATATCCGTGAATTAAGCGGAGATATATCGGAGCTTTTAAATGACATGACACCCGATGAACGCAACCTTTTGCGCACCAAAATGAGCAATCTTGCGTCAAAACTGTAATTATTAAGGCTATGGGTAGTAATGCTCATAGCCGTTTTTAGAGGGTATAAGCATGAATATAAGAGTTAACGATATATTGTGGCACATACAATTTAAAAAGCCCACATCAAGCGAATTAAGGCGGTCTGACGGCACAATTAGTTTGGGAGTTACCGACAACACAACCAAGACAGTAACGATAGCTGATAATGTATCTGATTACATGGCTGACAAAATACTATGCCACGAGCTAGTGCATGTGTACTCGTTCTCATACGGCTGTGACATTGACATAGAGACAGAGGAAATAATCGCAGACTTTATGAGCTTGTACGGACGGAATATTGTATATACAGCTGACAAAATATTTAATTTATTGGAGCAAAAATATGGATAAAATAGACAGACTATTAGAATACATACACCGGACTAATCCGGAAATTACACGGCAGAAATTGATTGAAGAACTAGGAGAGAGTGACTACAGTGCCAAGAGCATTTATTTTTTGGCGATTCAAAATTCAAAGCCCCAAAAATTTTAGGATTCGAGAAGTACCCCCCTACATTTGACTTTTTCGATTTCAAAAATCCGTTTGCAAAATTTTACAAAAACTTGTCGAGAACTTGCAAAGAACTCGCACTGCACTTTAATTGAGTGAAGTTTTCTGAAAATTCAAACATTTTCCATGAGTTGGTGCGCCTGACTCGCGATATGTCACACCCGGCACGGCTTGACGGCTTGAAGCTTTACAACTATATCGCAAAGCATTGTAAACGGCTTGTTTTGTGGCTTATTTTAGCACGCTTGATAAAATCCACGTTAGCACGCTCAAAAACCCTTAAAACGTCAAATACACGGCTTTAAATGTGTATATCATAAAATCATAGAATATTTTTACTCATTTGTCAATGTACATATGCCCGGATGCATAGCCGGATAACTTGCGACAGCTCGACAGCTGCACGCCTGATTTTTTGGCACAACAAAAAGGGATATAAAATATCCCTAGTAATAACGCGTTATATATTTCCCGGCTTGATAGTCACAAAATAGCGTGACCGGGTGAACGTGCGCGCGCTTCTCTACGACTTGCAACCATTCACCGGACCTTTGAACTGTTATTTTTAACTCGTGCGATTCCATCCACTCTATACAATCGTATTTGATATAATTAAAGTCGCTTATTTTTGGCATGTCATAGCCTAGCGCCTGAACACGCTTAAATATTTCTTTTTTCCCCAGATATTCATAATTAGACATAATACGCCCCCTATCTATAACAAGCCTTAATTATTGGGCTTATATAGTTTTTGTGATTTAGGTAGTTATCGAAGGCCGTCCGGCGGTATTCCTTGCCGCTTATGAGCGTTAGAACATCGTCACATGTGCCAAAATTCGCGACATACTGAAAAATATCCGTGATTGCTTTGCGTGTGGCGCGCTCACTTGCCTGATATTCCGGCGCGCTTTGATATTTGCCGTTGTAGCGTGCTCTTATTTCACGTTCTACAGCGTCAAGCGTGGTTAGTTCGCTATCCATTCATTAACCCTCTTTTCTGTTTTAGTGCGTGGTTTATAGGCTACTTTTTGACCTTTTCGCGGTTCATACGTGCGTTAATCTGTTTTTATTAGGTGGTAACACAAAGCACCTATAAAGGGCGCACAATTATTTTTTCAAGCATTGCACCTCTTGAGCCTGATATAAATATAAAGGCATTTATAAGACCTCTTGACGCGATTATTTACCGGACGCGCGGACGGAGTGCAATATATACAGCCGTAAAGCTGTATAAAGGCACCTATAAAAAATATTGAATTGATTAATATAAGACCCGAAAAGCCTTATATATAAAGCTAATAGCCGGAATCGAACCGGCTTAAAAATCCCTTGATATTAGCTGTTTAATAAAAAAATAAAAACAAACCACCATAACCAATAACAAGGCATGATATAAAAAGGCTTAAAGCCTTTAAAAGCTCGATTAAATCTCTCATAACTACGCCCCCTTAATTCCATGCTACCTCATTGTAGATATTTTCATATGCCGGGAAATATTCCGGGCACAACGCGCAAAAATGTAATTGTGTGTTTTTGGCCTCCGTTGGCGTCTTGCCGTTGTGCAATGCCTGGCAAAACATATTTACAAGTTTACTTTGCATTTTGCTAAAATTTTTCAATTTCAAATAATCATCTAAGTACATCACAGTAAAATAATAACTATAAGAATTGCCTCTTATATATAAATCTTTTGCTCTAAAAAGAGACTTTAAAAAAGCTTTTTCGTTGTAACTATTGGCGCAAAATTCATAGCCCTTGAAGCCACCCTCGAAGTTTACAACGCTATAGTTTAAATTATTTCTTTTTGCTATTTTTTCAATTTTATATCTCATATATTTACACCTCGCTAATTTGCTAAAATCTGTCTAGCTGTATTAAATACGTAAAGCCTGTTGAAGGAGTGGCGCTTGAAGTCTCCATTTTCTGCGATTGTGCGCCCAATATTTTCATATTTGAGACTTACAACCGTTAAGTATTTCTCTAACAGCTCATCCGGGCATTTCAGGCACTCAATAGCATTTTCTATTGTGCTTTTATTACTATTGCAGTGTATGCCCTCAATGCGTATTTCTTTTTCTTTTTGCAGTTTGTCAAATTCTTTCAGTAGTTCCGCTTTTGTCATATAATCAACCATCCTTTCATTATGCGCCCTGTCTCATCGGTGCAGGTGGGGCAATCCCTACAGACCGCCCAAAGTGGCGGTTTCGACTATTTTATTTGTTCCGCAATCTGTGCATATATAGACGGCTTAGATTTGTCAACCTCTTTATAGACGCATCCACTATATACTTTATTTGTTGACCCTTTGCAAGATTTTCCGAAGTTCTTGCAGTTGTAGCACATTGGGTTGTACTCCAATGCTTCAATGGCTTTTTTGCGTGCCTTGCTTCTTTCTATCTGTTCATTTGTTACAACCATTATATATTTTTCCATGTTCAAAACCTCGCTTTCATTTTCTACGGTCTGCCATCATCAGAGCCGGGAGACCATCCCACGGCTGACGCTCCAGGCGGAGCGTTTCGACTATGCTATTCTAACAACTGCATTTTCAATATTTGAGAAGTGAAAAAGTTCCCCGGTTTCAACGTTTTCAAATATTACAGATGGCGCAAATGTTTCAAATGGTGCAAATATTTCACCGTTGCAACTGTATGGTAACTTCTCTGTATTCCAGTCAATTCCAAGTTTTCCGTTTTTTTCGTACACGTAAAAAGTCTTGCCGTAGTTTTTGGTTTTTATCTCCTTATTACTTAAATCATATAAATGCACTTTGATTGTATCGTTTGTTTTCATATTTAGACCCTCTTTCTTATCTGTTTACTATTTCGTAAATCTGCGCCAATTTACAATATTCTTCACATTCTTTTTGTTTTGAGCACTTGGAACAATCATTTTCGTAAGTGCCGCAAACCTTTATCAACTCTTTCTCAAGTTCTTCGAGTCTTTCCAATTTCTTCATATTCTTACATCTCCTTTAGTTTGTTTGCTTTGCAAACATATTTTGCAATCAGTTTTTCGTTACTGCTGATTTGCTTTAATTTCTCAATCCTGTTATTAATCTTATTGGCAATATATGACAACCATTTGTCAAACTCTTCTTTGCTGTGCGCTTCTTTTGACGCTACACCATCAGCAAGATAAATAAAATCTTGGTCAAGTGCTTCTGTAAGGCTTTTCACTGATACAAACATATTTTTTACCTCCATATTGTAAACTATTTTGTTCCTTGTCTTTCGACTTGACATTATAATAACACTGCATTTATGTAATGTCAATACATAAATTAAAAAATATTGCAATAAAATTTAATTACATTAATACAATAGTAAAATCAATAATAAATGAATTAATGCATATAATAAGAAATAACTATTATTATTTATATTATGTAATGAATTATTATTGACATAATAATTTAATTATTATATATTTATGTATAGCAATATTATTTATAGTATTATTGCCAGTGATTATTGATATTATTAATTTATATAATGAGGTGTAAAAAATGGATGAAAAGAAAATAATTGAAAACTACAAGAAGCGTATACAAAAGCAAAATGACAGAATAAGAGAGAGCTACGACAGAATTAGCGTTACTTTGCCAAAAGGCACAAAAGACCGGATACAGGCGCAAGGGCTCACAATTAACGGATTCGTAAACCAATTAGTATTGGATAAGCTGGACGAGCTGGAAAACAATAACAATGAGTGTCCATTTTAAAAATTATTGCAATTATGTATTGCATTTATGTATTGATTGTGTTAATATATCAGTGTAGCAATTAAATATTATTTTTGTTGGAGGTATAAAGAGTATGAGAAATTTTTTGATAACAAAGAAAACATATAATTGTGGCAAGCTGACCGGCTTTGAAATCCTCGGAATGGTTCAGGGCGATAATTTCCCGACATATGACGAAGAGACAGCCAAGAAGTTATTCGGTATTGAGTATGTGGATGTTTTAGAAATCCCTGAAAAATGCCACATCAAAGTATTATAAGGAGGTGTAAATATGAGGATTAAAGGAATCGGAACAATCAGCAAAGAAAAAGCTATGGAGATTTTGACGAGAGAGGGGCGGAAAGCTGTAAGAGATGGAGAAATCACAACGGAAGAACTCGGAGAAATGTACAAGTTGCAAAAAGTTAAAGAGGCTTGTACAATTGGTACTTGTACCGACAGTTTCAACCGCTCTTATGAGTGGATACCGGAAGAGCTTAAAGAGGAGTTAACACCGGAGCAATTGGGGGCTTTAACAGAAGCATTTTATAATTGCTATGGAGCCGGTAAAAATGATAAAAGAGGGGATTAAAACCCCTCTTTTTTAATGCTTGAAAAAGCATTATTTAAAATATTATTTTTTCAACCCGTGGCTGTCTGGAATTGGTAAACAGCACCTTTTACAAGCCCATCCGCCTGTAAAGACATTCTTATTTTACCACAGTTTGGCACAATGGCAAGTGCTTTTTTAAGTCGATTTTTGTGACCGGCTTTTTATTTTTTATATAATATAATTAATATATGTGTGTGATGTGGTATATATTAATTAATACAGTTATTGTTATACATCTAATAATCAGTGTATTGACAAAATAAGTATATTTGATTATTATTAATTTAATTAAATTAATAAGCGAATGCCGGATTGCTCGTATTGCTTGGAATTGCTCCAAGTGGTGCGGGCTTTTTTATTTTGGCTTTTTGGGGATGCGTTACATGTCAGACATTGAAATTTATGAAAATGATTTATTATTTTATTTAGATGAATTTTGTGAAAGAAATAAGATTGAGGATATAAAAAAAGAGTCTCAAAGCGTGTGGAATAGTGCTTTATATTATATCCAAAAGAAGTTATTTGATATTAATTACTTTAAGTCTAAAGAGAATTATAAATTAGATAATGGTATGTATAAAGAGAGTAACTTTAACAGTTATAATTTTGAATTGGTAATGTATGTATTAGATATATATATCTATGATATGTGCATGAAGTATGATAAAGAGGTTAGTATATTGGGTTTTAGTTCATTAACTGGTATTCCTGATAGTACTATTTATGATTGGGGGAAGAATACGCTAAGCCCGATAGCATCGGAGATTTTAGAAAAACTGAGAAAATATCAGGAGGAGAGTTTATCTAATAAGCTCGTGACCGGGGCAAAGAACCCAGTTGGAGTTATTGCAATACTTAACAGGCGTTATGGCTGGGCATCACCATACACAAGCGACAGCAGACAGCAGGCGAGAGCATTAAGCGCTAATGAATTGCCACAGTTAGGCGGTGTAAATAGTCAGAATATTAAAGCATTATCGGGCGATAGCATGGTTAATAATGCCAAGTAATTGTATATACAATACACACAATTATAAACCCTTTATTTACAAGGCTTTGAGGGCTATTGAATTATTACAACTATGCGCAAAACAGTTGTTTAGCGAAGAGTTGAAAGGGTATAGATGAATTGTACATGCAATAGATACAATTTAAAATGCTTGATGTTTGAGAACTGAACGGCGCACGCACTGGGTGCCCTAGGGGTGTATTTGAAAAGTGAAAAACCGCCCCACTTAGCCCCCAAAATATCCGCCAAAACAAAAAGGCCTTTACTCATACCTTAACCTTACCAAGCAGTATTTATTATTATAACATAAGTTATATATTAATTAAACAACATACACAATAATAATATATATACATACAACTATGATTAAATAATAGTTATATATTATATATAACAGTAAAGGAGCTGACAGCTATGAAATTAACAGGATTTGAGTCTAACAAAATTAATTCCGAAATGGTAAATCACCCTAGCCACTACAATCTGCCTAATCGTAAAGAGTGCATTGATGAAATGATTGACATTTACGGACTTAAAGATGTGGCGAAATGGTGTGAGATTACTGCATACAAGTATAAATATCGTGCCGGACATAAAGACAGTCTCACACAGGATGTACAAAAAGCTATATGGTACACAATTAAGGCTCATGAACTTAAGTCTAGGCGCAGATGGAAAGTCTTTGGAAAATTCGTGGATAAGGAACTTCCGGTGTTGATTAAAAATGTTTTCCTGTGGCTGATGATGCTTTGCACGATTCGCGTAGTACTCTTATCTGACGAGCACGGATTGCTTATCTCGGCAGTGTTTCTAGTCTTGGCTACCATAACCGAGTCGCTGATAGAGGGCTTTAAGGATAATTAGATTTTGAGGTGTAAATCATGTTTGTATTAAAAATCGCAACAACAGTATGGCTGGCATTAATTGCGCTTGGAATGGCAAGTGCCACATTAGACGAAAAAGCAACAGTTAGTCCAAGACTTCTTAGTATTGCGGTAATGTTAGGTCAGATACTTGCCATAGCTTTCATGTGGCAATAAATATAGGGCATTCGCCAAGCGGTAAGGCACAGCACTTTGACTGCTGCATACGTTGGTTCAAATCCAACATGCCCTGTTCGGGGTTTACTTGGTTCCCCGACATTGGACTTAGTAGTTCCTTTCGTCCTCATAGCGGAAAGCTGTTAAGAGCCGTCACAAGGCTCGTGAGGGTTTAATCGTGTATAATCCCACAATGCACGAGCGTGAAAACCAACCTGCCGCAAAGACATCTGTAACAGGCAGAGTAGACATATATACCCCCTTTAATTGTTAAACTAGGGCAACTCAAATCATATGAGTCTTAGGTGAGGTGCAATCCCTCACATGTCCTTTGCTGTAGGTTTCGTTAGTTCTTTTCCTACAGCACATACATATTATATCTCCGGAGGGTGTTGCCACTCCTTAGACTTCACCCTCATTAACGGCATGTAGCTCAGTGGTAGAGCAGTCGGCTATTAGCTGATTTGTCGTGGGTTCGATTCCCAACCTTGCCGATTGTTGATGTGTGGCGAAATGGGTAAACGCTATTGCCGTAAGATAATTCGTTGAAACCGGCAACTTAGATGACGAGAGTCGCGACAATCATGTGTGGTTCAAATCCACACCACATCAATCATACGTCGGTTTAGTGCGAGCTGTTATATCTTGAATAGCGGTTGCGTAATGCTGACGGTCTGCAATATAGCAGTTTCGGAAAAATAAAAGAAAACACACAAAAACAAGTTGCTAGTAGGTACGCGCGACTGAAAGCAATGGGGTGAGACACTTCAAAATTCTGTAATGTGTTTTGGACGCCTTTTGATGGAGTGTATCTTGCCTTTTCAAAAATTCGGTAAAATCAGTTGCCTAGTGATTGCAACACGAAAAGCGGAACCGTGACCGCCTGACAGCTGTTTTTATATAAATCACGGAGTTATCGGTACGGAGGTAAATAATATGCTATCAGAAAATGAAATCCAAACAAAAGTTAATTTCTTATCATCAGCAAGGTGCAATCACACATTCCATAAATACATTGACATAACAGGTGACTTGATAGAGGGAACACTTTTATCGAGGATTTTATATTGGTTTGCGCCAAGTAAAGACAATAAGAGCAAAGCTAAGATATACAAGGACGGCGAATATTGGATTGCAAAGCAAAGAAAAGACTGGTGGGAAGAAATAAGGATTACTGAAAGACAGTATGACAAAGCAATTAAATCGTTGGTGAAAAAGAAATTTGTAATTACAGCAAAATACAAATTCAACTCAATGCCGACTATACATATAAGACCTAATTATGATGTTATCAACGCAGAAGTTAAAAAATGGGAAGAAAATATCAGACAAGAGGTTATAGCAGAAGATAGAGGACAGGAATTACATAAACAGGCAGACGGGAATGACACAAAATGTAATTCCCAAGGGAATAACACAAAGTGTAACTCGGGAATGCCACAAAGTGTAACTCTTTTAACAGGGATTACTAACAATGATTACTTTAACAATAATTACGAAACAGGGATTACTGATAAGGTACATACATCAACTAACATTGATGGAGAGGTACATACATCTGTTTCCGAGAAACAGACGGCAAGAGTCACCCGACAAAATATGCAAGCAAAGAAAGATGATATGGTCTATAGGTTCTCTGAAATCTGCGACAACAGTATTGAAAATAAGACAGTCGGAGAAGTAGTCAAAAACGCATTCCGCAGATACATGAACCTGTACGAAACATATTTTTGCAAGGTTCACCCAATCTTGACCGATAAGACTCTGACTAATGTATGTCTGTCGCTTTCTAATGTGACCGATACGGAGCATAATCACTTTGAGTGGACAGATGTTTACCTAGCAGACGAAACAGGGCTTACTGGGCTTGATAGAATGGTTAATGAGCATTTCAGACGAACACATAGAAGAGAGACTAACTACTCGATAACGCATTTTGCTAAAAGCGACTATCTGTTACAGTTGGCACAAGGCATTATTGAGTACTAAACGGAGGTATAAATATGGCAAAAGGAGTTAAGACACGAAATATCGACTCATTCCGAGAGGGATTGATGGAATACGCATACGGCAGATGTTCACAGGCACAAGCAGCAAAGAAAGCCGGTATGAGCGTGCCAACATTTAGGAAGTACGCAAATATGCATTTTTTAGGCATTCCATTTCCGGACACACTGTTTAAGGCAAAGGAGAAATAAGAGACATGTGTGAATTTTGCGAAAAGAAATTTCCTGTCGTAACACATTACGGCAAATTTAAGATTGATAAGTTGTCAAATCAACCTGTAATTACATGCGACTTGAATAAATGTCCACCTTTTTGGTGTGCAGCAGTAAAGATATGAATGTTGAAATGGTAATGGAAATAGCCTATTGCCCTATCCGCGGTAGAAAGTTGGTGGAAGAATGAATGAAACTATTTTATATATTTCAAAATCGGAACAGGATATACAAAGTTTTCTGAAATATCTTCAATCAAAGCTAAAAGCAGAACAAAAGGAATGTACCCTAGATGAAAAACACAATATTTTAAAAGTACCAAAATATTACGATATTGTCGGAAAGAGCATTTACGGCAACAGACTTGGGGTAGGCTATGGATATTGCAAATATTATTGCTTTTCAGAAGCATATAACAAAGATAAATACAGCAATGCAGAAAATGAAAGGCTTAAAGAAATTCTTATGCACACAAGAAAGGGTGCAGAGAGAATATCGGGGCTTGATATTTTATGTATGCTAGGGTTGGTTTAATAGGCGGTGGAAGAATGAAACATCAAAAAGAATGGCACACTTGCGACAGGTGCGGAAAAGAAATAATACGATACGATGAAAAATATGCATATATCAAAACGAGAGAGATAAAACCTCTTTACGAAAAAAGCATATGCACAGCCGAAGATATAGCAAAGGAAGTGTTTCCAATGGCTATATGGAGAGATGATATGCAATACGATTTATGCCCTAAGTGTAGGAAAGATTTTAAGAGATTTATGAGAAATGGAGCATGAAAGAAAATGGTGCACTTGCGATAGGTGCGGAAAAGAAATAAAAGCAGGGTTATTGGGTACAAACTCAATCACAAGAAATGGCGTATTGAGTACGACCTACGATTTATGCAATGAGTGCATGGAAGATTTTTGGGGGTTTATGAGAAATGAAACTGACAGTCGGAAATAGCGTATATGAAATGAAGGCAGAACAATTAAAAACTGTTTTACATGTTGCAAGTAAACAGGTTCCGTTTGGAATTTATGCGGTCGGCAAAAAAGGCATGGCTATTCTTTTGAAGGAGACCTATTCCACCCATGAGGAGCTGAAAAAGGCTGTTTCTGATTATGCGATGAAAGGATTTAAGGTTTATTATAATGAGCATGGCAGAAGTAATTAAATCAATAGAGCGTGAAGCACTTAGAGAAGCACAATCGCACGAAATAGGTGATAGAGATGGCAAGCCTATAGAAACATCCGATTTTCATGATATGACTATTGACATTGATATTTCAGTCGATGCAGTCAATGAGTACGCAAAATCAATTCTAGGCAGATACCCGAAAAATAATTATGAATTTTCAAGAGCATTAGCAATGAAAATTCTAGAGGAAACAAAATCATTAGCGAATAATGAGAAAAAGGAGTGAGATTATGTTAATAGTTGCATTACAAGATGATGTAGATAACTTATATGCCATATGGAATACAGTTACAGACAGATTTTTGGGTGTTAATTTGGACAGAGACTTTGCAATGGACGCAATAATACAATATAAGCATTGCTCTATAGCGGAAGCTAATTCAAGACTAGACAACCCACAACCATTTTCTGATATTGCTAAGGCTATTTGCAATAGCAATATTAAAAGTGCATTAAATGTACTACGCACAAGATGTCACGAAAACGCAAGAGATAGTTTTGATAAAGGCAATTATGGAATTTTGCATATAGTTACAGCAGATGAATTAAAATAAATAATTGCTGATTATCAGTAGAAAGAAATTATTATGAAGAAGAAAATTATAGCAATTGTATTAGGATTAGCATTGTGTTTTGGAATGACTGGATGTGCGTCATGGGACAGAATGGTAACAGATATGAAAAGTGATGTAAATGGCGGTATGCAAAGAACAATTACTGTATACACGGCAGATGGTAAAGAACTTGCAACATACGAGGGAAAGATTGATATTGATACAAACGATGGTGGATATGTTAAGTTTGACTTTAATGGAAAGAGATATATCTACTACAATTGCTTTGTAGAAAGCATTGCAGATATTGATTAAGTGATATTGCCGACTACGGACTAATTGTAGTTGCTGACCTTAGAAAGATAAAGGTTGATAAAATATAAAAGAAGGCAGAAAGGAATATATCATGGCTGATTTGAAAATATTTACAGAAAATATAGAACACGAAGCATTAAATCAGATATATACGCTTGTAAAACAGCCGGCATTTTCGGATTGCAAGATAAGAATTATGCCAGATGTTCATGCGGGAGCAGGGTGTGTTATAGGATTTACTGCTGATTTAGGAGAAAAAGTAATACCGAACATTGTTGGAGTTGACGTAGACTGTGGGATGCTTACTACAAACTTGGGGAATATTGATATTGATTTTGAGAGATTAGATAACGTCATTAGAGAATATGTTCCAAGTGGTAGAAAAGTTCATGAGGAAGAAAATTCATCTGCCGCAAGTGATATTATTGAAAAATTGTATTGCAAGGAACAGTTGAAAAATATAAATTGGCTGAAAAGAAGCTGCGGCACGCTGGGAGGCGGCAATCATTTTATCGAAGTTGATAGCGATAGCAAGAATAATAAATATCTTGTTATTCATTCGGGAAGTAGAAATGTCAGAAAGCAAGTTGCAGAAATATATCAGCAAATGGCGATTGCTGATATTTCGGGAAAATCGAATTTCAAACAAGATAGTGAGAAATTGATTGCTGAATACAAAAAATGTAAAAGAGAAAGAGAAATCAGCAAGGCTATCAAAGAATTAAAGCAGTCCTACGAAACAAATACAACTAAAATCCCTAGAGAGTTATCATATCTTGTTGGAAAACATAGAGAAATGTATTTACACGATATGAAATTATGCCAAGAGTTTGCGGAAATTAACAGAAGAGTCATTCAGAGCATTATTTGTTACTATATGGGCTGGGAAGTTACAAAAGAAACGGAGCGATTTCAAACGATTCACAACTACATTGAACACGATACAAATATTGTTCGTAAAGGTGCTATTTCTGCAAAAGCGGGTGAAAAAGTACTAATACCAATAAACATGCGTGACGGTTGTATTTTGGGAATTGGCAAGGGAAATGAAGATTGGAATTATTCAGCACCGCATGGAGCGGGGCGAACTATGAGTAGGTCAAAGGCAAAAGAAAGTATTTTGCTAGAAGAGTATCAAAAAGCAATGGACGGAATATTTACAACATCTGTAAATACATCCACGATTGATGAAAGCCCTATGGCATATAAAACAATGGATGAAATAATTGGAAATATAAAAGATACTGTTGAAATAGTTGACATTATAAAACCGATTTACAATTTCAAAGCAAACGAATAAAAACAATTACCGGCTACAGATTGCTTGTAGTCGCTACCCTAGAAAAATTATAGGCAGAGGTCTATAAGCACCTTTGCTTTTTAAAAGTGGAGGTGCTTTTCTTATGGCTAGTCAGAGCCTTATTTCCACAGTAAACGGATATGAAAACTACATAAAGGATAAAGGAAAAGACGAGCAAGTAATTAATGCCTATGTAGACGCCTGCAGTGTAGCCATAAATGGCGAGAAAGATATTGAGTATGGACTACAGCTCACCAAGAGAGCAAAAGAGCTTATAGAGGGCTTCTGCACGGCTAAAACGGGTGGTACGATTTGGGATTTGGATTATTACCATTTTAAGCATGAGACTACACCATATGACTTAGTTAATCACTATTTTGATTTATTTCTAATGGAAGCTCACTATAAGTTTGAGAGCTTTATGATTTACATGGAAAAAAATCGTCCACCATGGGAAAGATTTTATTTGCCGAGAAGAAATCCGTTAAGCAAAGTCGCACAGCTCATTCAAGATTTGTACGATGACAAGCTCGATGAGGGTGTGGTGTTTTGCCCTGGACGTATCGGAAAGACTCAAATCGTTAAAATGGGTAATTTGTGGTTTGGTTCAAACAGGCCTGAGAGGTCAAATCTATATTCTGCATATTCCGACAAAATAACCGGAGGATTTTACGATGGAACATTAGAAATGGTAAATGACCCAACGTACACCTACAAAGATATTTACCCTAAAATTGTAGAGAAAAAAGCTATCACAGACGGAAAAGACCTTACGATAGATTTCTTGCGTAAAAAAACATACCCAACATTTACCATGCGCTCTATATACGGAACACTGAACGGAGCGTGTGACTGTGATGGTTTAGGAGTATATGACGATTTATTTAGTGGTATTGATGAAGCATTAAGCGAGGATAGACAGGCTACAGTTTGGGGAAAGTTTGATAATAACTTTATGCCGAGAATTAAGCCTGGCAAAGCAAAGTTGTTAGGAATAGGCACGAGATGGGCACCGAAAGATGTTCAAGGACGCAGATTAGAATTGCTTGCAAATAATCCTGAATATAAAAACATACGTCATAGAGAGGTTATAATTCCGGCACTCAATGAAAATAATGAGAGCAATTTTGACTATCCCTACAAATTAGGATATTCCACATTAGATTATAAGCGTAGAATGGCTTCATTTGAAAATAATGACGATATGGCTTCATGGTTCGCCCAATATCAGCAAGAGCCGATAGAAAGAAAAGGCCAGATGTTTAATATTGATAACATGAACTTTTTTGACCCGGCAGAAATTGAGGGAATAAGACCTGATAGAATTTTTTCGGCAAACGACCCGGCATATGGTGGTGGAGACTTTGTATCAATGCCGATTTGCTATGAGATTGAAAAGGAATACTATATCGTGGATGTTGTGTATAACGATGGCGATAAGGATATAACAATTCCCGAAGTAACAAGTAGAATGGAAAGTCACTTAGATAAATTCTCGAATAAAACAGCAGAGGTACATTTTGAGGAAACAAAAACAACATCTGCCTATCGTTTGGAGTGCGAGAAAATATGGAAAAAAGATTGCTACCCAATATTGACAAGCCATGACCCAGCAGATAACAAAACTGCAAAAATGGACAGAATTAAAAATCATGCGCCGGATATAAGAAAACTGCATTTCATAAAACTTGAAAGACAAACTAAGGAATACAAGAAATATTTTCAAAACGTTCTTTCTTGCACATATGAGGGCAAAATGAAACATGATGATGGTGTTGATTCTACTGCACAGTTGTGCGATATGATTTTTAGGGAAAAGCGGATAGCAAAGGTTGAAGCAGTACACAATCCGTTCAGAGGAGGGCTTTATTAATGAATACAAAAACTTACTTAAACCAAATTAGCAGATTAGATAAAATGATACAAAACAAACTGTCTGAAATATACCGGCTTAAGACAATAGCATGTAGCGTTACTGTTTCAACGAACAAAGAAGCGGTTGACGTTTCATCGGATAAAGATAAATTAGGCAGTACAGTAACTAAAATTGTGGACTTGGAAAAAGATACAGACAGACTTGTTGATGAATTTATGAGAAAAAGAAATCATATTATCGGTCAAATTGATAGTATGGAGAATACCGACTATTATCATGTACTCTCAATGAGATATGTCAATCAAAACACTTTTGAAGAAATCGCCCAGGCTACAAATTGGAGCATAAGAAAAATATTTACAATCCACGGCAGAGCCTTGCAAGAGTTTGAAAGGCTTTACGGAAAAGAATATCTTGAAAATGTGCAGTAGTGTGCATAGTTTTGCATATCATTGCATATATACACTTAAAAAATTGACAGTTATAATATAACTATGAAAAAATCGTAATTCGTTCATTGCGAAAATCTCTTTTAGAAATGGCGCTCACAGATTGTGGGTGCCATTTTTAGTGAATCGAGGGTGACATGAATAATCAGAATATTGTACCAACAGGAAAACGAAGTGTAATGTGCCCTCGTTGCGGAAAGTTATTAACGTGGGTAAATAAAAGCGACAAGAAACACCACAAAGTAATATGTACGCACTGCCGTAAATGGATATGGTTTTGGGCTGGCACACAAGAATTTCAGATAAAAGAGGTTCCGCAGAGAACTTCTGCAAGTGGCATGAGGTTTTATTGATGTATAGGTACGCACATAAAAACGTAAGACCTTTTTCGGCTGTCTGTCAGAATAATTACGGCAGACAAGTTATTTTCACACGTAAAAGGCAAATCACAAAAAACAACATAATCGAAGAACTGAATAAAGCACTTGTGATTCACGAGCAAAATGCTATTGAGATTGAGTATCTTGACAGATACTATCGTGGTGACCAACCAATTTTGTATCGGCAGAAAGTGAACCGACCGGAAATAAATAATAAGATTGCTGTAAATCTTGCGTATGAGCTTGTTGAGCGCAAAACCGCAGAGATGTGTGCCGAGCCAATCCAATATGTGCTGCGTGGCACCGATAACCATAAGTCGGAAGAAATCACACAGCTTAACATTACGATGGACTCTGAAAGTAAACAAGAGTGCGATATAGACATACATCGTTGGAGAAGCATATGCGGTACCGGCTACAGATTCATCGGTAATGATGACGGACAAGGACAGTTGCTTGATGAGAGCGATTTTTACTTATCTTCTGAAAATCCAATGTATACGTTTGTAGCATACTACTCAAACGGACGTCCGGCATTCTCTTGTCAAATCGGAGAGGACGAGAACGGAGCGGATATTTATTATGTGTTCACCGACAATGAGTGGTTTGATATTCGCAACGACAAGATTTATGCAAGTGGAATAAACGGCAATAGAGCAATTCCGGTGATTGAATATCCAAACAATGCAAGGCGATTATCTGACATCGAAATGACTATTGCAATTACAGATGCTATCAACGTGCTTACATCAGACAGAATTAATGGTGTCGAGCAGTTTGTGTCTGCATGGGTGAAATTCGTTAATTGCGAGATTGACATAGATACATTTAGAAAAATGCGACAAGAGGGAGCATTGGTAGTTAAATCTAACAATGGTTCAGACAACAAGGCTGATGTTGACGTAATGACGAGCGAGCTTAATCAGACAGAGGGGCAAGTGGTATTCACTGACCTTTTTGAAAGATTTTTAAGTATTCAAGGTCTCGCAAATCGTCAGGGCAACACAGGCGGTGACACCGGCTCGGCTGTAGAATTGAGAAATGGACATTACGATGCTGGACTTAGGACGGCTATTAATGAGCCTATCCTTAAGAAATCAGAGAGAATGGCACTTAGGCTTATTCTTAACAGACTGAGAATTAATAAGGGCTTTACGCTTATGCCTAGCGATGTTGAGATACACATTAATCACAACAAGCTAGACAACATGCTTGTTAAAGCAGAAGTGCTTGAAATATTACTTAGGTGCGGTATCAATTACAAGAGGGCTGTTAAGACGATTGACATGTTTAGTGACCCTGAACAAGTCACTCTTGAAAGTGCTAAGCGCATGGAAATGTTATTCCCGGAAGAACAGCCGACAGCAGCTACACCTAACAGTAATAACGATGATAAGAACAATGGAAAGACAGCCGATGAATAATTGGCTGTCAATTTATTTTGGAGCTTGATATGGCAGACGAAATCCACGCACTTAACAAAAATGAAATACAAGACATAGATTACGACACATATTTTGGTGAGATGGATTTATCTGACGAGGAAAAGGAAGATAGAAAAAAACTTGCTGAAAAGTTTGAAAAAATCTTTGTTATGCTATTTGCCTTGCTATCCGGCAAGGAAGAAACAGAGATAACAACTATCACTAAAGAATTTATCATCAGATATGAGAGCATTGCCACACAGTATTGTAAGGCAAAGAAAACACCCTCATACATTACGGATTATGCCCGGTACATTGTGAATGAGGTAGTTGACGCTACCACACAAAATACCGAAGTAGAGTATTTTACTTCACAGAAAAGAGCAAAAAATGTAGCTGCGAATGAAGCTAATACAGTTGGCAATTACAGACTACAAACTGAAATGGTAAAACAGGGCTACAAAACAAAAGAGTGGCGCTCGAAAGAAGATTCACATGTCAGACCTACACATGCAGAAGTTGACAGAAAGAGAATTGATATTTTTGAGCCGTTTGAGGTTGGAAATTCACTGATGATGTTTCCAAAAGACCATTCTTTAGGGGCACAAGTAAAAGAAATAGCAGGGTGTAGATGCAGTGTTAAATATTACAAATAATGAGCAACTTGTAAGGAAAACTTATAGGTTGCTTTTTATTATACAAAATTTGCAGTTGTGCGTTAAACAACAGAAAAACTCGGCGGGAGCGACCCGCGATAACAAAAGCGTGAGTTACGGAGGTAATTGAAATGACAAGAAATGATGTTTTGAAGCTTTTCCCGGACGCAACGGATGAGCAGATAACAAATCTGCTTAACAAGAGCGGTGAGGAAATGGCAAGAGAGAAAGAGAAAGCCAATCAGTATAAAGCTAAAGCCGACAAAGCTGACGAGCTACAGACGCAGCTTGACGAGCTACAGGCTGGCAACATGACAGAACTTGAAAAGGCAAATAAAGCCTTAGATACAGCCAATCAGCAGATAGCCAAGCTACAGAAAGATAATGCTGTCAGAGATTTACGAGAGAGTGCAATGTCTGATTTTTGCATTACTGCCGAACAAGCAAAGACAGTAGTAAAAGAGGACGGCTCTTTTGACACGGCAGTTCTTGGAAAAATTATGTCCGACAAAGAAGCCAATGCGATAGCAGAGTATGAGAAAAATGCACTCAACAACACTCCAAATCCAAGCAATGGCGGTAACAATAATGAACCCGACTCAAAGCCGGCAGATGTAGCCAATGCAGAACAAATCTCATTCGGCACAGTTGCAAGCGCTGAAAGTCAGAACAGCTATGTAATTTAAAACAGGAGGTAGAACGATGGGAAAGCCAATCGTAAGAGACTTTACACAGGGTAAAGGAATTTTAAAATTTTTCCCTTATGAGGGTGCAGCGTGCCTTGTACCACAGACTATGGTAACAAGCGCAGATGGAAACGGAATGAAGATTGTACCGGCCGGTACACCATTCCCAAGCAATGATGCAGAGTGCAAGGGCTATCTGTTACACGATGTAGATGTAACAATGGGTGATGCGCCTGGAACATATGTATATCAGGGAACTATTGATTGGGAGAAAGTTAAGTCGCTTTCAATCGCAGATGAAGCTAGAACTGCAACACCTAGAGTTACTTTCTATGGTGCACCAAAGATTGTAGCAAGTCAGGTTTAAAGGAGGTAGAAGAACATGGCATTACCATTAGCAGAAGCATTTACAGCGAGAAGCCTCGGTGTAATGTGGAACAATTATCAGAAGACATTAGGAACTGCCCCTTATCTTGGCAGACAAAAATTCGGAACACGTAAACAGGATTCACTCGACCTTAGATTTATCAAGGGCAAGAACGGACTGCCGGTGTCACTCAAAGCTTCAAACTTTGACGCACAGGCAGAGCTAAGAGATGTTGGAGGTTTCTCTGACATTCAGAACTCAATGCCATTTTATCGTGAGTCTTATATGGTAACAGAGAAAGAGGAACAGGAGTACGACAATTACAGAACTTCTGAAAACTCTAGCCTTGCCAATAACGTATTACGTGAAATCTCAAAGAAACCAATGAACCTTATCGAGGGCGCATTAGTTGTACCGGAGAGACAGATTTGGCAGTTACTTGCACCTACAGATGGTGTACCAAGAGTAAAAGTAACTATTGGTGACAAACCTTTTTACATTGACTATCTTGCAGATGATGAGAAATCAGAGCATACGGCAAAGCATTACAAGACTTTTACAGGCACAAGCGCATGGGACAAGTCGGATACAGCCACACCACTTGACGATCTTATTAAGACCAAGAGAGATTTCTCAAAGGCTACAGGCTACTCACTTACACGTTTCACCATGAATACAGAGACTTGGGAAATGGTTCTCGGAGCAGAAGATACAAAGAAACAGGTGCTCGGTATCACTGCTTACAATGGCGGTATCAGATTACAGCAAGGACAGGTTACTGAATACCTTAGAGGATATGGTATCGAGATTGAAGTATACGATAAGCTCTATGTTGACGAGTCAGGACAGACACAATACTTTGTGCCAACAGGCATTGTATCTGCGCAGTCTGCCGGAGTATTCCTTGGAGATTACACATTCGGTAAGACTCCGGAGGAAAGAAGCGGAAGTATCACAGACGGAAACCTCTCACTTGTTGAGACAGGTGTATCTGTATACACATATGCTACAAATCATCCTATCAATACTCACTGTATCGTATCTATGATTGGATTACCTACATTCGAGGGTATGGATAGCGTTATGGTTCTCAAAGTTAAGGAGGATTAAGGCTTATGATAGCAACGCACTCTATAAAGCATGATGGAGTGTGGTATAAAGTCGGAGACGAGGTACCGGAAAGCAATAGCAATTCGGTACCTTCTGATTTTATGAACCCACCTGAAACACCATACACAAAGACGGAAATTAACAGAATGTCAACAGCCGACCTAAAGAAGCTTGCGAGTGAAAATGGTATCGAAAATGCCACAGAAATAAATGGCAGCGACTTGAAGAAAATGTTAATTGAAAAATTTGGATTATAAGGAGCTTGGCATGGAATACACCACATTAGAGCAAGTCAAAATCAGACTTAAACAATTTCATATTGATACAGTCACGAATGATGATGAAACAACATCTGATGTGGTTGTATTCGATAAAAAGGAAGATAACCCACTCATTGAACAGCTCATTAAGCAAGCCACGGAAGATGTAAAGGCAAAAAGGTGTTATCCAGACACTTTCACTGATGATGATATAACTGCCGATTTAAAGCAGTTTGAAAATGTCATTATCAATCTTGCTGTATACGACCATTCACAAGCCGGTGAGAACTACATGAGCGCATTGAGTGAGGGTGGAGTGAGCCGTACATGGAAAGACAGAGATAAGCTGTTTGTCGGAGTATTTCCTTTTGTCAAAGTGCTATAAGCAAAAGAAGATTGTGCGTTACCATTTTACTGATGTCGGTAACATGGTAGCAGGCGGTACACATTAAGTGGTGGTGGGCGGTGTGCCAATTACCAAAGATGAAAGGCTGTAAGATGAATAATTTAATCTATCAGACATACATTATTGCCTTACCGATTGTTCTAACAGCGCTTTTGGGTTATATCGTTTGGCTTTTACAAGAGCAGAAAAAGCAAAAAGCGATAGACACAAAAGAAAGAAACGAGCGCATTGAAGAGGAAAAGAAGCTACGACAAGCGAACGGAAAAGGTACAATGTTACTTTTACGAGTACAGCTTATCGAATACCATGATAAGTACATGGAGCTTGGTGAAATCCCATTATATGCGTATCAGAATTTTTGCGAGATGTATGACGCATACCACACGCTCGGAGGTGATGGCGGGGTAACAAAAATGAAAAATGAGATTGAGGAAATCCATTTAGGCAAAGGAGGGAAAAACTGATGGACTTTACACAAGTACCTACAGTAGTTGCTATTATGGTAATTACTTATTTAATCGGATATGCTTCAAAGCAGATACCACAGGTTAAAGATAATATTATTCCTATTATCGTAGGTGTAGCCGGTGGAGTACTCGGTATTGTTGGAATGTTTGTAATTCCCGGTTATCCGGCAAACAACATTCTTGATGCAATAGCCGTTGGCATTGTGTCGGGCATGGCAAGTACCGGTGTTAATCAGATTTATAAGCAGGTAAAGAAAAATGCTTGACATCAATAAGCAAGCCATGAAGTACGCGCTTCAAGGTCAAACTGTCACAGTATATGACAAAGACGATGACGGAAATCCAAAGTTTTACGAAACAGAGGACGGAGAGAAGATATACTACACGCATGAAGAAACAGGCTTTTCGGAGCCAATTGATTTTCGGGCGAATATATCGTTTGACGGAGGAGAAGCACAGAACAAGGAATATGGCTTTAATACGGCTGATTTTGATGCTGTTTTGCTGACAGACAGAGGAGAATACCCTTTTAAAAAAGGTGACATTATTTGGCTTGATAGCGAGCCTACAAAGGACGAAAACGGATTAGTTGATTCAACTTCCGCAGACTTTACAATAGTGGGAGTAAAACCCTCTCTCTATTCAGTTAAATACATGCTCAAAGCAGTCGTGAAAGAAGTGTAATTATGAAGATTGACGTTTCCCTGACAGAAAAATCTATACAAGATGCGATAGACAAGCTTGAAAAATATAAAGACCGCTTACAAGACAAGTGCATAGCGTTTGTTGGTGAGCTTGCTAGTAACGGCATAGCCGTAGCACAAGCAAATACAGGCAATTTCGGGCACTATATTACATTTAGTTACGAAATTAAAGATACAACGGACGGCTGTACAGCTATTGTACTTGCCACGGAAACAGGGCAGATACAAAGCACATGGCAGACGGCAGATGGGCTTAAGACAGTTGATGTATCGCCTTTGCTTATGGCCGAATACGGCTCAGGCTGGAGAGCTAAGCCGCACTTCAATGATGCGAGAGGCGGTCAGGGAACTTTTCCGGGGCAGACACACGCATTTGACAGTGAGGGTTGGTATTGGAGAGACGAAAGCGGAGAATTACACCATTCATACGGCATTACACCTACAATGCCGATGTATCACGCATTTTTAAAAATGGAAAATGAAATCATGAAAACGGCACGGAAAAATTTTAGTTGAGGTGATAAAGTGGCGAGTCAAAATCAATGGGTCTACGACCTTGAAAGCCTCACATATGCAATTGTAAAAACCCGATGTGAGAAAAAATTGAAAACTAAATATCCCAAGCTAAAATTCACACAAGAGGAACAGTCGGACAGTGCAACGGCTAGCTTCCCAACGGTGCTAGTTCAAGCACTCGAACCTATTGAACAGAATGAGGATTTAGAGTGTGAAAGAATAAATACAGTGTTATTTACGGCACAAGTAATTGTTACAACGAATAAAAGCCGTTCAGAAGCCTTGAATGTGGCACAGACAGTGGCTAATGAATACAAAGCTATGTCATTCAAGCTGACAACAATCCCATTCGCTAGAAAAAACGGCAAAATATGGACAGCAACATTACGTGCTAGGCGGTCATTCGACTGGAACGATAGATTATAAGAGCCTTTTGGCTCTTATTTTTTTATGAAAAATTAGGAGGTAATAAAAATGGCAACAGGTTTAAAAAGTAGAATTGCTTACAAGACACCAACCGCATCCGCCACAAGTGGCGATTACTGGGCTGGAACTTACAAGCTCTTACTTAGAGCAAAATCAATTCCCTCACCATTCGGCTCACAGAACATGGTAGATACTTCAACTCTTGAGGATTTAGTAGAGACACAGGAAATGGGCAGACGTTCAGCCGGTTCTATGGAAGTTGAGGGAGCTTTTGAGAAGAAGTACAAAGACGAGATGGTAACCAATGAGGGTAAGAAACTTGACTTTATCATTCTCTATGGTACAGACGGAAAAGGTTCAGAAGGTATCTGTGCTTTTATCGGTCAGGAGTCATTCGCCCCAGGCGAGGCTTCTGATGACCACTTAACAGGAACTGCGACTGTATCAGTACAGACAGTACCTAAGTGGATTGAGGATAACTACGATGTTGCGGTCACAGAGGATGACCAAGGCTATCCAGCAGAAATCACACTCACAAAAAAATCATGAGCCAATCGAAAAAAGCCGTAGCGGTTGGCTATGATGATAGCACGGCTGACAGCGAACTTGAAGAAACAATATAGTAAGGTAATGGAGGCAGTTTTATACTGCCTCTTTCCCTATATAAATTAGGGAGAAAGGGAAAGATAAAATGAAAATTAAATTAAACGGAAAAGAATACACAGTTAAATTCGGATATGCACCGGTATATCAAAATAGAATTATCCCAAGAGTTGTAGGAATGGGACAACAGGGAGATGAGCTTGAAGCGATTGACAACATGCTCGGCTTTTTACCGGAGTTTTTGCTCGTGGGCTTGCAAAAGTTTCACGCTGACGAATTTGGCTTTGATTTTGACGATAAAGAAGCGAAAGAGAAGCAATTGGTAAAGATGTATGATTTACTTGACGATTACCTTGACCCTGAGAATGAAGAGGGCAAAGATATAATGTCGCTCTACGATGATTTGACGGCAGAGCTGGAGAAGAACAGTTTTTTATCGAAGCTGTTGGCGAAAGAGGAACAGACAGCCAAGAAGAAACCAATCAAGAAGTAAAAGAGCTTACATGGGAAGTTTACTGCGAGGAAATCCGCCCATATTGGCTTTTAGTGACTAAAGGCTATGGATTTAGCGTTGAGGACATAGACATGTCTTGTCCGGCTGATTTAGAGCCTTATTCAAAGGCTTATATGCTTGAGCAAAAAGAAGCCGACTCCAACATGTGGGCTTGGTGGGGCACATACGGAATAAGCGCAACGCTTACAGCGATTGACAGAGCTTTGAATGGCAACAAAGCAAGAGCAAAATACATTGAGAAATCATTAAATGAGCAATACTCAGAAGATAACGAGCCTAAATACAAAGAGTCTAATGAGGAAATTGCCGTTTATGAAATGAAGCAACGAATTAACGCATTAAGACAGTCAGGATTACCTGAAAGTCCTGATTAATGAGGTGAAAATATGGCATATAAAGGAATTGACGTATCGTCATATCAAGGAAATATTGATTGGAGTAAGGTTAAGTGGGCTGGGGTGCAATTTGCAATCTTGAAAATCATCAGAAAGAACTTGAACCCGGATAAAACCTTTGAGCAAAACTGGAAAGGCTGTACTGATGCAGGAATGCCGATACAAGGTGTTTATAACTACTCATACGCCACAACAGTAGAAAAGGCAAAGACAGACGCGCAGAGAGTGATTGAGGTACTTAACGGAAGAAAAACTTTCGTTTGGTTAGATGTTGAAGATAAGTGCCAGCAAGGACTCGGACAGACGCTTATTGATATTATCAACACATATCAGAGTGTTATCAAGAGCGCCGGGCTTAACTTTGGTGTATACACAGGGCTTAGCTTTTACAATCAGTATATTGCACCATACGCAAATCAGATTAATTGTCCATTTTGGATTGCACGCTATCCATCAACTAAGGGAATGTCTATTGGTGATGAGCCTAATAGCGCAAAGAAGCCTGTTATTCAACATTCTCTGTATGGCTGGCAGTATTCAAGTGCATTTACTTGTAGCGGTCTGAATAACAGTACTGACGCTAACTTACTCTATGTTGAGCTTGGCAAGGGTGATGGAATAGAGAATAATCCGGCACCAACAGCAACTCCGACACCAATAGCAACTCCGGCAAAGGATAACGCTTGGAAAGGCAATGAGGAGTATTACCTCGATAATGATGATGTAAGAAAATGGCAACATGCTATGAACATCGGATTTGACACAGACGAGCTTAAGGAAGATGGCAAGTTTGGAGCTAACTCACAGAGATTTGCTAAAAATCACAATTTGTGGAGTGGACAGAAGCATAACTGCCCGACAGCTATTAAGTGGTTGAGAAAGACTCTGCACGACAAGTATCATTTTTACAAACTTGATACTGATTACAAGGAGTGGAGTGATTATCTCACTAAATGTGTCAAAGTATTTCAGAAGAATAGAGGTCTTAAGCAAGATGGCTATGTTGGATTGATTACAACATACTATCTGCTCAAAGACTAAATACATGAGAGCTACTTTAGGGTAGCTCTTTTTTATTACAGGGAGGTGAGAAAATGGCAGAGAGCATTGAGCTTCAAATCAAGTCGGACGCACAGCAAGCGACTAGAGCCATAGGCAACTTACAAGCTAAGTTGCAAGGACTTGGAGATACTCTCAATTCCCTCAATGGTGCAAGCATAAGCAATTTTGCGAGCGGAATGTCACAACTTGCAACATCACTTAGAAGTGTGAGCAGTATTGACACACGTACCTTTAGCAAGATTGCAACTAACATGGAGAAGCTCGGCAACCTTGATACTGCAAGACTTGTCAGCTCGGCAAGTGCTTTGAAGAGCATGGCAACAGAACTGTCGGGCTTTGCGAGTATCTCAAAGCAATCAGCAGAGATTACACAGCTAACAGCTTCAATCTCAAAGCTCGGTTCAAAATCAGCCGGATATGCTGCGGATAACATCAGAAACCTTGGCAGTGCCTTGAAAGAGGTAATGACAACATTATCTAACGCACCGAGAGTCAGCAATAACATTATTCAAATGACTAATGCACTTGCTAATCTGTCACAGCAAGGCTCGAAAGTCGGTTCGGCTAGTAGGTCACTTGTAACAGGCTTTTCAAACACGAGTAAGTCAATTAAGAGTACAAGGAGTGGATTCAGGGGCTTAGCTTCAACTATCGGTAAGTTTTACGCAACTTATTGGTTGGTCATGCGAGCTGTCGGGAAAATAGGCGGTGCAGTTGATTTAGCGAGCCAATTAACAGAGGTTCAAAACGTAGTAGATACCACGTTTGGCGATATGGCAAGCAAGGTTGATGATTTTACAAAAACATCAATTCAAGATTTTGGAATGTCGGAGCTAACAGTTAAGCAAATATCAAGCCGTTTCCAAGCGTTAGGTACTTCTATAGGCATTTCGTCAGAACAAGTGGCAAATGGTACGGCAGTGGCAAATAAAGCTCTTATGAGCCAAAATAACACGCTATACAAGACTACAGACAGTATGGCTGATATGTCGCTTAATCTTACAAGGCTAGCTGGTGATATGGCTTCATTCTACGATGTAGACCAAGCTGATGTTGCAAAGAGCTTACAATCCATTTTCACAGGAACAATTGCACCATTAAGGAGATACGGACTTGATTTAACACAAGCCACACTTTCAGAGTGGGCTATGAAAAACGGACTTGACTCAAATATCAAATCCATGACACAAGCTGAAAAGGTATTGCTAAGATATAATTATGTCATAGCAAACAGCAAAGCCGCGATGGGTGATTTCGCCAAAACTTCCGATAAACGAAACTTTAGTTTCATGTGTCGCGCAGCATAGTAATATGCTGATGAAAAATCGAGCAAAGTCGGTGAATGCTAAGTTGACTTTTATTTTTAATATGATATAATAAGTACATAGAAAGGAGATTTTATGAATACTTATTATATCTACGAAGCAAAAAATCTTTTAAATGGAAAATTATATATCGGATGTACAAATAACATAGGTCAAAGAATAAGACAACATATTTTGACAGCAAGTAAGCGTGATAATGAATTTCACAAAGCACTTAATAAAGATGGCATTACAAACTTTTCTTGGAGAATCCTTGAAACGTGCTTAGCGAAAGAAGATGCTGTCGTTTTAGAAGCAAAGTATATTTCTATGCTTAATACAATAACTCCAAAAGGTTATAATATGGCATGGGCTAATGGAGGAATGCCAAAAACAAGACCTATTGTATGTTTGTCGTTAGATGGAAAATTTGAAAAAAAATATGAATATTTTTCTCAAGCAGTAAAAGACGGTTACGATATTGGAAGCATAAGAGAAAGCTTGAAATCAAATACAAGGACATCATTTAATCATATATTTATGTATGAAGATGATTATATTAAAAATGGTGCCAAAAAGTATAGAAAGCCAATTTCTAAATGCGCAAAAAAAATTGTAATGTGCGACCTTGATGGGAATTTTATTGCAGAATATGAAAGTGTTGCAGCTGCGGCTGAGCAGACAGGATTTAGAAGGCCTAATATATCTGCAAACTTGACAGGAATGTCAAAAACTACAAATAATCATATCTTTGTTTATAAAAATAATTATCCAATAAAAGATTTATCTATTTATAAAAAATGCGGAAAAGGAATAAAGATTGTTCAGTTAGATAAAACAACAGGAGAACTTTTAAATGTTTTTGATAAGATTTCTGATGCCGGAAGGTATATAGGGAAATCCTATAAAAATATTCAAAAGGTTCTTGATGACATGAGCAGAACAGCATATGGTTATAAATGGATGCGATATGAAGAATATATAAAGTCAATAAGTTAATACCGAGGTAATCAATCAGATGGCGAAAGGCTGATTGACACTGTAACGCGTAGGAAGTGAATAAATATAATCTTCCCAAGAGTGCTCGACAACCATAAGACGTAGAAATGCGTCTTATTTTTGTGGTTGAAAATGTACGCTGAACTTATAGGAAACTATAAGAAGTAGAGGATAAAAAGCCTTTACGATAACAAATTGACATGGGCGAATAGTGTAAGAGTCCTTAAGCAAGAGTTCCAAGCATGGGGCAGTATCATAGGTAGCGTAATAATCAATGCTTTAAAGCCATTTGTTCAAGCCTTAAGTAAAGTAATGCTCAAGGTTATCAGTTTCACAAGAACTGTAGCTGACGCACTCGGAGCAATCTTCGGTTGGACTATCGAGATAAGCGGTGGCGGTGCTACTGTTGATGGCATGGAGGACATAGCTGGCGGAGTTGGAGACATTGGTGATAGTGCCGATAAGTCGAATAAGAAAGCTCAAAAACTGAAAAAGACACTGCTTAGCATAGATGAGATACACGCACTTGACGATAACAGCGATAGTGGCAGTGGTGGCGGTTCGGGCAGTGGCGGTTCCGGTGGCGGTGGAGCTGGAGGTGGTGTTGATAGCTCGCTGAAAAAGACCGATGGATTGCTCGAAAAATACAAATCATCAATCAAGGATTTATACTCACTCGGAAAGTACATCGGTGACGCTCTTGCGAGTGCTATGGAGAGTATTGATTGGAAGAAGATTTATCAGAAAGCTGACAACTTCGGAAAAGGACTTGCAGACTTTCTTAATGGTTTAATCAGCCCAAGACTCTTTTATGACCTAGGCGCAACAATAGCCGGTTCACTGAATACAGCTTTGCATTTTCTCGATTCATTCGGTACAACATTCGACTGGACTAATTTTGGCTTGTCGATTGCTAACGGCATTAATGGATTTTTTGAGAATTTTGATTTTGCGTTATTGGGGCAGACTATATCGGCATGGGCTAAAGGAATACTCTCAACTCTAACAGCAGCAGTAGAGAACACAAATTGGGCTGAAATTGGTACTCAAATAGGTACGTTTTTTGCCAATATTGACTGGATAGGAGTTTTTCAAGATGTTCACGAGCTTGTCAATGGATTAGCAGAGGGCATTATAACAGGACTCGCAAACTGGTTCAAAGAGGACCCTTTAAGTGCAACAATCGTAGCCGGTTTTGCTCTTGCAAAATTAACAGGAATAGACGGAAAAGTTGGCGCGTTATTATCATCGAAATTATCAAGCGTTTCTGCAAAAGTCGGATTAGTCCTTGCGGCAGATGGTGTTTCACTGTTTTTTGACTCAAAAGGAACTGATGTTAATTCCATTGTTTCACCTTTAATGGCAGGACTTGGAGCTAAGCTACTCGGTGCTTCATGGCAAATATCCATTTCTGTAGCCATAGTGCTTGCCGCCGCAAACATAGGCTTGGCAGTGGGAAATTGGATAGCCGGAACAGATGTTACCTGGGGTGACATTTTCAAAAACCTAAGCGACACAAGTTGGTGGACCGATTTATTAACATATATTTCGGGAGATTTGGCAAAGTTTGGTGGAAACCTTGTAACAGATGTAAATAACTGGCTAGTAGACTTCATAAACGGAATTATTACAAAGTTAAATAAACTGCCTTTTGTAGAATTGCCACTTATAAGTGAAAGCGCAAAGGTAACGAAAGATGATGTCAAAAAATACGGAGAAGAAGTAGACCAAGCCGTACAAGATATGCAGAATGGTGTCGGAAAAAGCGTAGGAAAAACGAGTGAACATATTTCGGGAGCCGGACGCAAACTTGACGAATACAGAAAAAAGACAAAAGACGATACAAGCGACATTAGTTCGTCTCACAAAACCGCAAGTGATAGTGTTAAAAGCTCTCTAAGCGGTACAAATTCGGCAATAGACGGCACCAAAAATAAAATGGGAGAACTTGAAAGCAAGTCAAGCACAAGCACGACCAATTCAAAAGGTGTGTTTAACGGACTTGCAAACGCACTAGGACAAGCATTTAGCAATATAAATTCCGGCATAGACGGAACTAAAGGCAAAATGGGAGAGATGGAGAATAAGTCAAGTACAAGCTCGACAAATTCTCAAAGTGCTTTCTCAAGGCTTAAAAACGGACTTTTGGGATTCCTTGCCTCAATAAACAACTCTATTAATGGCAACAAGGCAAAAATGGGGGAAATGCAAGACAAGGCAAACTCGAGCACAAATGGCGCTAAAAGCTCATTTTCAGATTTTGCAGCTAAAGCCAGCAGGTCACTCGCAAACACAAACAATTCCATGAGTGGAACAGAAAGGAAGATGAATAATCTGCCTAGTGTTTGGCGAGGAATTAGTTTACCGAGCATAACAGCAAAAATTAAAATCCCTCACTTGTCAGTAAGTTGGGAAGATTTTGGAAAATTCAGTTTGCCGAAAATATCTATTAGGTATTATCGCCAAGGCGGTTTCCCAAAGGGCGAGGATGGAATGTTTTTAGCAAACCATAATGAGATGATAGGTAAATTCTCAAACGGCAAAAACGTGGTAGCAAATAACCAACAAATTACAGAGGGAATTAAACAAGCTGTCATGGAGGGCATGGCGCAAGTAATGATGAACTCTAATACCGGCGGAAATTCTGCACCTATCATCGAAAATGTATTCAAGTGTGACAGCGAAACACTCTATCGCATGACGCAGGTAGGAAAAGCAAAGCACGGACAGCGATACATTGTAGCAAATGAATTTGGCTAAGACACTCACCCTTGCGTGGGTGTCTTTTTACGAGGTAACAGTATGGCAATGATGTTAGTAGACGGAGTGGAATTACCTACTCCGTCAAGCTTTGAATGGGGCTTAATTGATGTGTCTGCAAGCGATAGCGGACGTACACAGGACGCTCAAATGCATAAAAACAGAATAGCACAGAAACGACAACTTAAATTGTCATGGAGCGGTACAGACACGGCTAGGACAGCAAAGATACTTCAAATGGTAAACCCCGAATATATCAGAGTGACATATCCTGACGCTATGAGTGGCACTGATGAAACACGTACATTCTATGTAGGTGATAGAAGCGCACCTATCAAGATATGGACTATCAACAATAAGAGGTATGAGACATTGAGTTTCGACCTCATAGAAGTATAAGGCGGTGATTTAATGCTTAACGTATCGGCTAAATGGCAAAGAGCAGTAATGCTCGACAATGATATAAATGTAAATTGCTTCACTGACATAGTTACGGCAAGCGGTGAAAAAATCCCTATTAGTGATAGTGAGCTGTGGGCGAATGGCTTCGAAGTTAATGACTCAACATCAAGCAATGGTACTTTCACAATCGGGGCTTTGATTGCCGGAAAACTGAAAATTAAGCTGAATAACATTTACGAGGATTACAGCAAGTATGATTTTGACAAGGCAAGCGTAACAGCATATGTTTCAAAAAGTTTTTCTGACGGCACAACCGAAAAACTAAAAATCGGTGAGTATAGAGTCAGCGAGACAAGCTATGACGGCTCACTCATAACACTTACTTGCCTTGACAATATTAATAATTTCAATCGTGAGTATGACAGCAATTTAAGCTACCCTACGACAGCGTATGAGGTAGTCAGAGACGCTTGTATTAAGTGTGATGTACCTTTTACTATGGCAAGATTTGATAACTCTGATTACGTGATTAACGAGATACCGAGTGATAATCAAAAGCTCACATATGGACAGGCTATAGCTTACATTTTGCAGTTAAGCGGATTATGGGGCAAATGCGGTCACGATGGCGAATTGCTTATCGAGTGGTATGATATGAGCCAGTTTGGGAGCCAAAATTACAATGGCGGAACTTTTAGCACAAAAACTACACCATACTCTGACGGAGACAGCGTTGATGGTGGAAAGTTCACCGACTATTCAAGTGGAGATAGTGCTGATGGTGGAACATTCACGGAGGCGAGAAATTACCACAATATTTACACGCAAAAAGACTTGAACGTTGCGACTGATGATGTTGTTATCACCGGGGTAAAGGTAACTGTAACCTCAAAAGAGGACAAGGCAAAAGATGTTAATGCACTTGCCGGGAAAGAGGGATATGTAGTCTCAATCTCTGATAATCCGTTTATTTCGGCAGAAAAGGCACAGACAGTTGCAAACTATATCTTCAAAAAAATCGGTGGTATGAGGTTCAGACCTCTTGACGCTACACTCTTGTCAAACCCACTGATTGAGAGCGGAGATGTAGCACTTGTGACGGACCGCAAGCAGAATACCTATAGCTGTTTTATTTCCAACCGAACATTTACAGTTGGAAGTGGCACGAAAATTTCATGCGATGCTGAAAATGCTTCAAGAAATAGTGCTGATAAATTTAGCAATGAGACAAAGGCTATCGTACAGGCTAGGAAAGTTGCACAGGCAAAACTAAGTGTATATGATAAGCAAATGCAATTGCTGACACAGCTAATGTCTCAATCACTCGGACTTTTTAAGACTGAACAGGTACAAGAGGACGGCTCGATTATTTACATCATGCACAACAAAGCCGACCTTAATTCAAGCAACATACAGTGGAAAATGGCAGCTAATGGCATGGCTGTATCAAATGATTACGGCAAGACGTGGAAAGCCGGAATTGATAAAGACGGAAATGCTATTTTCAATATTATGTCGGCTATCGGCATTAATTTTGATTGGGCGCATGGCGGAACACTCACTTTAGGCGGCGAGAATAACACAAACGGCAAGCAGTATGTCAAAGACGCAAACGGAAAAATTCTGATTACACTTGATAACAAGGGCATTACGCTTGCTGACGGAGTAAGTATTTCGTGGAACAATATCTCAGACCAACCCGATTTTGCAACAAACGATAAGCTAAACGAATTAAAAGACAATATTGGCTACACGCAAATAGGAAAAGAGTATGTTATTTCCCCAAAAATTGTAGGGGCATACGGCGAATTTACAAAAGCTTTCAATGTCGATGTTGTTAATCCGTCCACAGGACTCAATCAAAGTTTTTGGGCGCAAGACGCGGAAACAGGGACAAAAATAAGCGGAAATTACAGTGGAAATGATATTGATAATAATCTTACAGTAAATCCAGAGGGAGCAAACCTTTTTTCAAACGTTGGAGGACATACTAGCGGTATGGGCTGTGGCGGTGGCTTTGCAAGCATAAACGGTGAAACGGTTAATGTAAGTGGAACTAACGTTGACATTACCGCAAACAATTTGACTCTTAATGGGGTTGAAACTGTTTTTGGCTCAAAAACATTTACCAATGAAAACGGCTGGTATTGGAGACAGTGGACAGATGGATATATAGAAATGTGGGGAAGTTTTCCCGCGACTGTCTCGTTTGGCTCTAAATATGGTAGTCTGTATTATACTTATGGAAGCGTATATATGCCAGACGGAATAAAAAGTATCTTACATACTACAGGTACTGTGTTTTGTAGCGCCGGCGGGTTGTATTCTATTTTTTTTACAAGATGGAGCAGTAATGAGTTGGGGTTTTGTATAAACTCGGCTGCTGCAGAAACAAACAAACAATTGTATTTACAACTTCACGTTTTAGGCAAATGGAGATAATTGATGAAAGCGAGGCGTAATTTATGGCAATTCAAATGAGACGAGGGGCATACGCGGAGTTTGACCCCTTAAAAATGAAAGCTGGAGAATGGGCGGTATCGACCGACTCCGACACGAAAAAACAGCAAATATGGATGTGCTTCGCGCCCGGAATAGTTAAGCGGATGGGAACCGTTGAGGATTTTAACACTGAAATTCAAAGACTTATTCAGAACTATCTTGACGGCATGGCAGAATCGGTAGAAAAGGCTCAAGAATCAGCAGAACTTGCCACAAGCAAAGCTCAAGAATCAGCTGTCTCTGCGAGTAACGCTAAGGCGAGCGAAACAAATTCTAAGACTAGTGAAACTAATGCTAAGAAATCAGAGATTAATGCGTCTACAAGCGCAGCCAACGCAAAAAACAGTGAAACTAATGCCAAGGCTTCTGCTACCAGCGCGTCAACTTCTGCAAGCAATGCTAAGGCGAGCGAAACAAATTCTAAGACTAGTGAAACTAATGCTAAGAAATCAGAGATTAATGCGTCTACAAGCGCAGCCAACGCAAAAAACAGTGAAACTAATGCCAAGGCTTCTGCTACCAGCGCGTCAACTTCTGCAAGCAATGCTAAGGCGAGCGAAACAAATTCTAAGACTAGTGAAACTAATGCTAAGACAAGCGAGACTAACTCTGCAAAGAGCGAGTCGGAAGCACAAAAATACGCAGAGCAAGCCAAAGAAATATCTGAGAGCCTTAGCGGAGCATTAAGACCTCTTGGAACAATCAACTTTGCCGACTTGCCGAGCACAGCGGATGCTAATTCTGGTGATATGTATAATATAACAGGCCAATTTACTACGACCACAGATTTTAAAGAGGGGGCTGGTAATATAATCCCCGCCGGCAGTAATGTATATCTGACAATCGACAGATATTGGGATGTGCTTGCCGGCACACCGGTAACAGGAGTAAAAGGCGCAAAAGAAGCTTATTATCGCAGAGGAAATGTAAACATAACCCCTACCAATATCGGAGCGGTTGCAGAAGATGGAAATATAAGCGATACAACAGTTACTTTTGCCGATGCAACAACTAGAGCAAATCTTGTTTCTGGCGAAAAAGTGTCGACCGGCTTCAGGAAAATTAAGAAGTGGTTCGCTGATTTGAAAAGCTTTGCTTTTAAAGATTTAGCGAACAATCTCACGACTACTACCACTGGCAGTGCATTAGACGCGAGTCAAGGCAAGATTTTAAAGGACAAATATGATGAATTAAACCAGAGTTTAAGTTTTAAGGTAAATACCACTGATAGCCGACTGTCGGATGCCAGAACTCCGAAACCTCACACCCATGATGATAGATACTATACTGAGAGCGAGATTAATACTAAGCTTAATGCATTAGTAAAAAATCATATTGTTGTCTCGCGTAAGACTGAATTAATAACAGTTACTGGAAATTCCGATAGAGAATACTCTTTTTCATTTTCTTTGCCAAGCGATGCAGAGATTATTACGCAGATTCCTATAATTTATGCTGGCGGCAAGGGCATATCAATTGGAAGAAATGTCAATAAAGATTTTACTGTACTTCTTTGGAATAATAATAGCAGTACACAAAATGTCGGGGTTATTTATTATGTAGTGTACATCATATAAATAAATGTATTGGAACATAAAGCGTTGAGAGCCGCCTTCAAATGCGCCACATAGTGCCTATTGTTATGGGTATGATTAGCTTCAGACTTGGAATTCAAGCTCTTCTTTGTATTATCTAAACTCTGGTTTAGCAGACTATCACAAATAGGATTTTGCACATAAAAAGAGAGGGCATAAGCCCTCTCTGATTATTGCCCTATAAATACTCCAACATCATCTGCAAATGGATTGAAATTGTAATCCATTTCAATACTTTGCGCGTTTGTTGGAACTTCAAACGATATATCGACATTTCCGGTTCTGCCCGGTGAAAGCTCTAAAATCGAAGAGCTGTCAGTCAAATAAAGCTTGTTTTCGACTTGCACGTTATCAGCATATCCAGTTGCATTAGTATAAGAAAAACTAAATGTTTCATCACTATTATTTACCACTTGAAAGCTAAAAGTAACATATTTATATCCGCTTTTAGGCTTTTCGTAATCATAATTCGTATTTTCATAAAAATCAGTTAAAGCTACATTTATGTTGTCTTGATAAGTTATTCCCTCTCCGACACGAGCTTCAATCCTTTGATAATCTTGCGAGGAATTACCCTCTGTCTCGGCTTCTATTTCACTCTCAATTTGATTATTGGACTTCTTGTCACTTTTAGCGGTATCAGTACTTGAATGGTCTACAAAAATCAATCCTAAAGCAGAAAGAACACATATCACAATAGCAACAATCGAACCTACATGGCGCCTTGGAATTTGTTCTGAACTCTTAAGAGCTAAATCAATGATAGCAAGTATCAGTGCTGTTATGATACATATTACATCGAGAAAAAGCGGTGCGCATAGTATAAGCGGTAGGCAAAAGCAAATAGCTATTGTGCTTAATACAGAATCTTTCTTTTTAAACGGCTTATCTTGTATGTATAAATTTACATAATAGCTTGAAGTTTTGCGGTCAACGAGATAGTTACTCTCGATGTGTCTACAAACCATTTCCATATTGCCTTGATAATACTTATCTAAATCGCCAATATTAACATAATGATTGTTAATGCAGTATTCTCTATATCTTTTCATATAAAAAATCCCCTTTCTAGTTCTTTTATCCTATTTTATTCTTTTAGAAATCAATTGTCAATATTCGACACAATATTTATTTTTCCAATGCTAGACTAATGATGTTCTCAAACAAGAGAACTCTTCAAGTTTCGGTAGGGCGGTGGATTTTTCTGCCGTCCTTATTGACGTTTAAGAACAAATGTTCTATAATTGATGTATCGGAGGTAGTGTTGTATGGAATATAAAGAAGAAATAATTAAAATGATTGAGGGCTTGGAAGATAAAGACCTGTTATTGTACTTGTACATATTTATTAAGGGAAAAATAGAGGCAGAGTAAAAACTCTGCCTTGTGGTTATATTTTCTTTTCCCAAACGTTACCGCACTTTGAACACACAAACTTTGTTTTGCCGTTTTTACCTTTAATTCCGGTAGCTGTACCGACAACGGCACCGACAGGTCCGAAGAGACCGCCTACTGTGTTGCCAACAAGTGCTTTACCGAATGAGAATTTTTTCTTGGTATCAACAGGTATGCCAACACCATCACAGCCCCATTTAGGACATTTAACAGTTTTACTCATAATAAAATACCACCTTTCTTATTAATTTAATTTATTTTGAGTATTTTTCATACATCATATCTATTAAATTCATAATATTTTCTTGCTCTTTATCCGACAATTTAGATAATTTCAACGCGTAGTCTTTGATTCTACTATCCATTTTCGACAAAGCCAAGTCTTTTGTTGCTTCCTCGACAACTGAATGGTGCTCTTTTCCGGTAACTAAATAATCAAGTGAACAATCAAGACATTCTGCAATTTTTACCAACTTAAACAATTTTGGACAGCTTTTTCCTTTTTTCCAATCCGAAAAAGTACTTTTAGGGAAACCGCCATATTTAGCCACTTCTGAATCATTTAACCCTTTTGAGTCTCTTAATTTACAATATCTTTCGTACATAGAAAATCTCCTTTAAAAAAAGTTGTGATTTCTCAACATTTGGGGTTGACAAATAAGACTTCCTAATGTAGAATGAAAAAAGAAGTTAGGAAATCTCAACTCAATAAAAAATAAAATTGAGAAAATAATATTATGTTTCTGGACAATTCATAGTATACACGATTTTCTAATTTTTATCAAGGCTTAGTTAGGATTTTTGAACTAAAAACAAAAGCTGTTAGTGTACTACCACCAACAGCCGTTGCCTTATTTTTTACACCACATACATTTTGCAGTCTTTCGACGCACTGTGTAGTACCAATGCTTCTTTAAATGTTCCGTCACTTATGCAGTTTAAGCTCAGCATTTTAGTTGCCATTAGCTGACGGATTGAGAGGAGTATCTAGCGTAGCACGGCATATTACCGGATATGCCAACCATGATTTTTTATCGAGCTTTACTGCCCAAAATGCGCTACACCGATTGCTACATTTTAAATGCGACCTCGCAAATATGGAACAGGCAAAATCAAAATTGCTTTCAAGGCTTTTACCTCCTAGCGTATTTTGCCTAATATGGCGCTTTTTATTGTAACGGATTTCCTAACTATTGTCAAGAAAGGAGATGGGAAATTGAACAAGAAAAAAAGACAGGCGAGCTTTAAGAAACTCGATACGCTCATAAAAGCTAGAGACGTTTCGTTTTACAAACTGTCAGAAGAGCTTGGAATGGCGCGAAGTACTTTTTCAGATTGGAAGTCGGGAAAATCAATGCCAAAAACAGACAAGCTAATTAAGATTGCTAATTATTTTGGCGTAGAAGTTTCTTATTTTATTGAGTAGAAAGGAGAAAACATGAACGATTTACAAATTTTCAACAATGAAGAGTTCGGAGAAGTCCGAATGACAGAAATTGACGGAAAGCCATATTTTGTAGCAACAGATGTGGCAACCGCACTTGGGTATACAAATCCACGCAAGGCAGTTAATGACCATTGCAAGGGAGTAACGAAACGTGACACCCCTACATCTAGTGGAGTGCAATCTATGTCATACATAAATGAGGGAGATTTATACCGACTCATTATGAAATCAAAATTGCCTAGCGCAGAGAAATTTGAGCGGTGGGTAATGGATGAGGTCCTTCCGTCAATCAGAAAAACAGGCAGTTATGGTATGCCAAAGACAACAGGCGGTCAGATACAGCTTTTGGCACAGGGCTATACAGAATTAGAGCAGAAAGTAAATGACATCAAAGATGATGTGAGCGAGCTTAAGGAAAACGTGCCGCTTTATAGTTGCGATATTGACGAGATACAACAGCACGTTAAGCGCAGAGTTGTAAATATCCTTGGTGGCAAGCAGAGCGAAGCATATAGGGATAACAGTATCAGACATAAGACATTTTCCGATATATGGGCGCAGTTAAAGCGTGAGTATGGTTGCGTATCTACCTATAAGAGTATCAAGAGAAAGTATATAGACGATGTGCATGAGTTCATTGATTGCTATGTCGTGCCTAAGTATCTTGATGAGCTTATTCAAGACGCAAACGCTCAACAGAGCTTTGCATAGTGAGGTGATTGTATGAGGAAAAGAACTCTAAAGCAAAAATTCTACACAGGCTGTGGTTACTCGATTTTCGGAGCATTAGCATTTGTATTTTTCCTTGGATTATCGGTGGCATACGGAATTAAGACAGCGAGTATTATCGTTGGAGCAATCGTAACAGTATTTTGGCTGATACTGATTGCAATATGTCTCATAGAGGAGGGCGAACCGCATGAGAAGAAAAAGGATATTGATGTTATCGACTTTAATAATTGGAACTATGACCTTAAAGCCGATAGCAACGAAAGCAGATAGCAAAGTTGAGCTGACGGCTGGTGTTTCTTCCTATTTAAATGATGTAATGCTAGGGAAGATTGAACCGACAGTGGTTCAGAATGAGCCGGTTGTAGTTGAGCAGACCTATGTAGAGCCAACAGTTCCAACTTGCCACAAGAAATACAGTTGTAGCCGATTTAAGAAGCTGGGGCGAGTCAGATATGGCGATTACACCTATACGTGGTACTCGCAGAGAGTGTTACCTGGCGGTGGACTTAATATACCGGGCAGACATCTAAACGAGCATGGGCTTGTAGTTGATGAAAACGAATATGTAGTAATTGCAAGTGATGATTTACCACATGGAACTGTAGTTGATACTCCTGTTGGCATACAAGGGATTGTATATGACGAAGGGAGCGGAAATGGAAATCTTGACATCTACTGCGATTGGTAGCCAATTGAAACGTCAGAGTGCTAACGATTACCTACAAGAATTATATCGAGCTAAACGGCACGAGGACAAATCATTTGACTTTCAAGCGCTACTAGATAAAGAAATGGAGAAACTAAATGAGCGACAATGTAAGAAGGATTAGGCTAGGTGATACAAGATACAGATTGAAGCCATTAACAAGAGAGCAGAAGCTATTGCTCAATAAGGCTCATTACGTGCCGAGTGAGTGGCTTTTCGTATCGGAGTCGGACTCATACTTAAGAGTAGTTAAGAAATCAAGTTTGCATGGAAATTTGATTCTAAAAACCATAAACAAATAGAAAGAGAGGAAACACAATGAAGATTACACACATTTTTGCCCAGAATTTTTGTAAATTCTATGGCAAAAACACATTAGACGCAGATTTTTCGATGAAAACTGTGTTGTCAGGTCAGAATGAAGTCGGCAAATCGACAGTTAAGAGAATTATTCTTGATGTGCTGAATTGCCACGATGAGAACGACAGAGAGATTACAGGCATAAGACCGCATGATGAAAACGGAGTCGAGATTGATGATGTTGACATTGTAAGAGCTGTTACCTTTGAGATTGACGGAAAAGCAAAGACTCTGAAAAAGGTTACAAGGCAGAAACGCAACAAAAAGGGCGAGATTACAGGCAGTGTTACTGATTACTCAATCAATGATGTGCCATACAAAATGGCTGACTATAATCAGTACATCAATGACAACATGGCAGAGCTTGGAGTATTGCCATTTTGTTTAAATGCCATGACGTTGCTCAACAAGTCACAGGCGGAGCAGAGATTAGCACTTGCAAGCTATTTTGGCACACGTACTGATGAAGAAATCTGCGATATGTTTCCGCAGTTTGCTGAACTTAAGCCGATGTTTGATGATGGCGATGTGGACCAACTCAAAAAAGTATGTCGTGGCAAGCTAAACGGTACAGGCGGTAGGAATGGCTCAAAAGGACTTGTCAAGGAAAGAGACGAAATCTCAACAAGGATTGATACAATTCATTCCACCAATGAGTATACAGACCTTGCAGAGCTTGAACTACAAAAGAAAACATACGAGCCACAGCTTAAGGAAATTGAAGATAAGCTGTCCGACTACAATAAGATTTTAGAGGACAAGCAGAAAGCCACAGATGACATTATGAACCTTAAATTTGAGCTTTCAGACATGGAAAGAAAAGCCAATGCTGACAATCAGAAAAAGCGCATGGAGCTACGGCTACAGATTGACGGCTTCGATGTTTCAATCCACAAAACAGAGTCAATGATAAGAGCCGGAAAAGTTAGCATTAAAAACTCTGAAAGAGAGGTTGAAGATTGCGCAAGAGACTTAGCAAAGGTACGTGCTGACTGGAGAAAGACAAAAGCACTTTCCTTTGATGAAAGCAGTGTTAATTGTCCGATGTGCGGTCAGAAGTTACCGGAAGATAAGGTGGAGGTCTTAAGAGCCGAATTTGACGCTCTAAAAGCGAAGAATCTTAAAGAGTTTGAAGGTAGGGGCAATGCACTGTTAAACTATAGCAAGGGGCTTAAACAGGCTATTGAGGATAAGAAAAAAGAAATAGCAGACCTTGAAGCAGAACTTAAGGAACTGACAGAAAAGCGCGATACTGTTGCTAACAAGATTGAACGTGATAACATCGCTAAAGAGCTTGGAATGGTACCTACTGATGTTGACATGACAGGCAACAGTGAGTATCAGGCGCTTAAAGCTAAAATCGAGGAAAAAGAGAAAGCTCTTGCAGATGAAAATGATACATCAGAACTTATCAGAAAGCTTAAAAACGAGCGAAACGAACTGTTAAGACAAGTTTCATCAGTTGACACAAAGATTGAGCTTGGTGTGGCAAATAACAAGCGTATAGACGATAGCATAGCTGACCTTGAAACAAAGAGAACAGACCTCAATCAAGAGATAGCTGATTGGGAGAGAAAGCTTGACTTGCTGAAAGAGTTTACTCGAAAAAAGAACGAACTCTTACAGGCTGATGTTAATAAGTATCTGAATTTTGCCACAGCAAAGCTTTTCAGACCACTTTTAAATGGTGATACCGAGGAGTGCTGCGACTTTGTTTACAATGGTGAAGCATATGCAAGAAATCTCAATCATGGCGCAAGGATGTTAACGGAAGTTGACATATGCCGGGCTTTTCAGAAAGTGGTAGGTGTTAATTTCCCGATTATCATTGATGATACAGAGAGCGTTGACGATTGGAGAATACCACAGATTGATAACCAGTTGATTATGTTGAAGCATACACAGGACAAAGAGCTTGTGGTTGAGGCGGTGTGATATGAAATTATACTTTTACAATTTAGATACTTACGGCAGTAACCCTAAAGGTTTATACGTTGAGGAATGCGAAGCGGAAGAGAGACCAAAGACATACGCGGCAGTTGATAGAGTTTTTCCAAACTACCTTAGTGTGGTGAGGAAAGATGATGTCGGGCGAATAACTGATTTTGGTCGCATGTTTCTTACAGAACCTAACTTTGAGTATGCAAAGGAGGCATTCCGAAACAGGGCAGAAAGAATAATTGCAGACAAATTGGAAGAAGTTGAAAAACTCAAAACTGAATTAAAAATAATAAATGAAAGTGAGGAATAGAAATGATTAAAGCGAAAGACGGAGAAGTTACATTTAGAGGCATAAAAAGCCATGTTATGGCAGAGGCAGTTACTGTTTTACGTACGCTTAAAGAGACCGTTTCAGAGGAAGAGTACAAAACAGTGATTAGACTTGCTGATAAAAGCGAGAAGCAGTTGAGTGGTGAAGCCGAGAGAATGAGAGAAGTAATTAAAAAGTTACTTGGATTATAGGAGGTATAGAAATGAGTATTAAGAAGAGAAATTATTACATGGACGGTAAAAAGCACACTGTGGAGCTTAAGTATGACGGATATATGTATACAGTCATATCTGACGGAGTTTTATTCAAGCAGACACCTAATGAACTGTTTGCGGTTCAGGTTTTCAATGAGATTTAGGAGGATTAATTATGGCAGAGAATACACAGATAGTTGAGTATGAATCAAATGGGGAAATGGTAAAAATTTCTCCAACAATGATAAAAAGATACCTTGTAAGTGGCGGCGGCAATGTATCTGACGGAGAAGTAATGATGTTTATGTCATTATGCAGATACCAGCACTTAAATCCGTTTTTGAGAGAAGCATACCTTATTAAGTATGGAAGCAACGACCCAGCCACAATAGTTACTGGAAAAGACGTTTTTACAAAGAGAGCCAATGCAGACCCACGATATAAGGGAAAGAAAGCAGGAATTATTGTAATTAAAAAGGACGGAGTCGTTGAAGAGCGAGAGGGAACAATGGTTTTACCTAACGAAACTATCGTAGGTGGCTGGGCGAAAATCTTTATTGACGGAAAAGAGGACGAGTATCAGTCGGTAGGCTTTGATGAGTACGCAGGAAGAAAAAAAGATGGTTCGCTTAACAGCCAATGGGCGAAAAAGCCAGCCACGATGATTAGAAAAGTAGCTGTTGTACAGGCTTTAAGAGAAGCGTTTCCAGATAGATTTCAAGGTTTATATGCACAAGAGGAATTTCAAAATGTATCAGATGTGAAACTTGATACAGAAAAGGTTGTTGCTGATGAGATTAAAGAAAACGCAAACACAGTAGATTTTGACGAGGACAACATAATTGATGTGGAGCCGACTGACACAGCCGACAAGCAGTCAGAGGAACTACCGCCGTTCATGCAGAGTGAGGAGAGCTGATATGAGAGTAATTTCACAGACAGGAAAAACAGATGTTTCTTATGAAAACTTTGTTTTTTCAATATTAAATAGTAGTGGCGGGAATTATGGAATTGTTGCGGTTAAAAATGTCGCAGAACCGCCGGAAGTGTTTCTGAACAGTCTTATTGCAACTTATTCCACCAAAGCAAAGGCACTTAAGGCTATGGAAATGCTTAGAGAAGCATATATCGGTATGCCGATTGTAATGCAGAATGTTGATATTTCAGAAGATGTGGCAAAGAAATTTGAAAGATTAAAGAAGTGCGGTGTTATGGTGCAAATAAAAAATCAGCCGTCAAAAGTAGATTTTATCAATAATGCTGTTTTTCAGTTCCCACAGGATGATGAAATCGAGGTGTGAGTATGAGAATTATTAAAGGTAAAGAGAAAGAATACAAGGATTGGTACGACAAGAATAGTGACGGATACAGCAGAGCTTGTTTCACTTATGCTGAAAGGTGGGCTGAACTGTTAGAAGCAGAAATTGACAAGAGCAACGATGTTACGGAGTGCTTTGCTGATAATGCAGACAGATTGAGCCGTGAAGCAGACACAGAGGGCATAACAGGATTTATGTACGGATGTGCAGTTAGTATTCTTTCGCAGTGCTGGGAATACGGAGAGTATTTAAGAAAGTGGCATAACAAAAAGTATGACTATGACGGAGGCGGAGCTGTAAATCCGGCAGTTATAACAGTAGGTGCGAAATGATGAAGCTTAAATGTATAGCAACAGGAAGTACAGGCAATACATATGCTCTAATTAGTGACACAGGAGAAATCCTATTACTTGATTTGGGTGTGTCGGAAAAGACTATTAAAAAGGGCATTGATTGGAAAATATCAAATGTTGTTGGAGCTGTAATTTCGCACGGGCACAAAGACCATTCATTATCGGTTGAAGATTTTAAGTTAATGGGAATACCGATTTATGCACCATATTTGAAGATTGATTATATGTCAATGAACA
>ERZ827197.368-NODE-368-length-57405-cov-7.012415_pt1 | contig 57405 bp, 49 predicted proteins | sample MGYA00519867_ERZ827197 | MGnify/ENA primary metagenome ERZ827197 (study PRJEB31778, sample SAMEA3449278) | human gut metagenome | biome: human gut; feature: human-associated habitat; material: faeces | place: United Kingdom | collected 2010/2012 ...
GGATATCGGACACAGGGGCCGCAAGGGCCCTTACACCAACTTTCTCGACACTACCTGAGTTAATATTGCCGGTTTATTCCTCTAGGCAGTGTTTTAATCATTGCGCCTTCTGCACCATTCCCGGTGCTACCGGTGGTTGTTACCGAAAGATGCCTATATCGAGAGTATTTGAAATAATGTGTCGGTTAAATGAAAAATACGGCACGAGAGTTTTCTCTTTTGTGGATGAAACATTCGAAGGCAAAAGAATGGAGCAACTCGCGGATGAAATAAACGCATCGGGAAAAACGTTTTTCTGGCATGGAGAAACGAGGTTCTCTCCAACCCTAAGTACAGACGTTTTCAACAAGATATACCAAAGTGGATGTAGGCAGATTCAGTTTGGCCTCGAGTCATACAACCAAAGAGTTCTTGATCTAATGAAGAAGAACACGAGAGTTGATTGGATTGATCGCAATATCCATGATTGTCTCAATGCGGGTATTCCTGTTCATCTATTCTTTATGATTGGCTTTCCGACCGAAACTAAAGAAGAGGCTCTGAACACCTTAGCTTATACAGAGAATGTTTTGAATTATTCAAAATAGGTATGTGGTGTTCCATATTCCACGAGAGGATTTACGAATTTTGGTCTCGTTATGGGGTCGGATGTTTGGAATCATCCCGATAAGTATGGTGTCTCTGTAATGCCGAAGTCCCAATATGAGGATTTGCGCCTCGAAGTGGATTATGTTTCAGGCACTGGTTTAACTTTAAATGAAGCAAAATCCTTATCTGATGAGCATCATATTGATTTTTATATGCAAGAAGTCATAAACGGTAGCGACACAATTGACTTGCCCCAGCGGCTTCATATTTCAGAGGTGACCTGGATCCTAGATTCTATTCACGCTGTCAGGTATAAGGGACATTTGACCAAAGTAAAGCGACGGCTGACTAGTCTAAATCCAGCTGATCGAATCTGGCTGGATTCCAAGACCTCTGTCGTGCTCGTTGAGCCATTTGCCTACTTCTATAATTCTGAATACCATCATGTCTATGCTGTTTCCCAGTTGGTATACCTTAAGTTGGCCCGTTTATTGGAGGCCGATTGTAGCATTTCTCTTATCCTTGATCAGGGCGATCTCGAGCTGACAAGGGCGATAGAAGAACTGTTGCATTATGGATTGCTGAATACAGATATCGATGCCGATTATGTAATGCACGATAATGGTTTTCAATTGGTTAAAAGTTCGTTTGTGAAAGAAGTCGGACGCTCAAAAGAGGGGTTAAGAGTACTGCTGAGTTGTGCCACCCATAGAATGTGTGCGGTTAATGATTTTTCGTTCGCTTTGCTTTCGTTGTTTGAAAAGCCGATTACTAAGAACGAGGTGCGCGACATTTTGAAAAAAGAGGGACTATCGGCAAGCGAGGAGCAATTAAACAAGTTGGTTGATAATTGCATGAAAGCAGATATACTACAATTGATTAGATAGAGGAGGTTTCTGCATGGACGTTATTAACAAAGATCTCTTGGAGCAGCTGAAAGAGTTTCAGGAAGAGGGCGTCGTGGTAGAAGTGTTCGACTTTGAGGACTACATGGATAAATTCTGCCATTAGTTTCGGAATTTACTCGCCTTGCTTAAAGGAGAAGTCGATTATCGATTTCTCCTTTTTTAATTAAAGATATTTTTGAACTACATGCTCTTAGCACAGGTTGGCCTCTCAGTAAACTGGGAGGTTGCTTTGGCTAGTTAGAGATATGTGAACGTCCGTTAGACTGAATCTCAGGGTAGAAGGGGCCTCCAGTGTCCAGATCAACAAGGCAATGCTGCGTTTCGGCTAATAAGAACGATGGCTTTTTGCGTGTGGCGGCGGCGTCGCCGCAGATTCGCGTGGCCGATGTCGAGGGCAATGCCGAGGTTGCGTTAGCGGCTGTTCGCGCGGCTGTCGAGCGCGGCGTTCGCGCGCTGGTGCTGCCCGAGCTCAACTTGTGCGGCTATACCGCGGCCGACCTGTTCCATAACCGCACGCTGCTGCATGCCTGCGAGGCTGCTCTGGTGCATATCCTCGATGAGACTCGTGAGCTGCCGATTGTCTTTACCGTTGGCTTGCCCGTTGCGGTGGCAGAAAACATCTACAACTGCGCCGCCGTGTGCTGCGCGGGCGAGCTTTTGGGCCTTACGGCCAAGAAGTATCTGCCCAACTATGGCGAGTTCTACGAGCGCCGCTGGTTTGCTCCGGCGCCCGCAGATCCTGTGTGGGTCGAGTTTGCCGGTCAGGGTCCGGTTCCGCTGGGTTCGGGGCTTGTCTACCGCTGCTGTGATGAGGGTGCTGAGGACCTGGTGCTGGGCGTCGAGGTCTGTGAGGACCTGTGGGTACCTGCGCCGCCCTCGACCGAGATGGCGCTTGCCGGTGCGACGGTGATTCTCAACCCGTCGGCCTCGGACGAGATTATCGGCAAGGCAGACTATCGCCGCAGCCTCATCTCCAATCAGAGTGCGCGCCTGTACTGCGCCTATGCCTATGCAGATGCGAGTGAGGGCGAGTCCACGACCGACATGGTCTTTGCGGGCGAGAACCTCGTCTACGAAAACGGATCTAAGCTCGCCGCCACGAAGCTCCTCACCTGCGATATGGCGGTGGCCGATGTCGATCTTGACCGCCTGGTTGCCGAGCGCCGTCGCTCGACGACGTGGACGCGCGCGGACGATGCGCCGGAGGCCACGACCGTTGAGTTTTCGTTTGAGGGCGTGCTGGCCAAAGAGCCTGTCCTGCGCGATGCCTGCGATATCGACCGTGTCTTCCCCCGCGCGCCTTTTGTGCCGGCCGACCACGGCGACCTGGCCGAGCGTTGCGAGACCATCCTCGATCTACAAACCGCCGGCCTCAAGACCCGCCTTGCCCATACGGGTACCAAGGCTGCAGTCATCGGTCTTTCGGGCGGCCTGGACTCCACGCTGGCACTGCTTGTGACCGTGCGTGCCTTCGATGCGCTGGGGCTGCCGCGTACGGGTATCACGGCGGTCTCCATGCCAGGTTTTGGCACGACGCATCGCACCAAGTCGAATGCCGAGTCGCTCGCTCGCGACCTGGGTGTGAGCTTCCGCGAGGTTTCGATCCACGCGGCTGTGGAGCAGCACTTCAAGGACATTGAGCACGATTCGGCCGTGCAGGACGTGACCTACGAGAACAGCCAGGCCCGCGAGCGTACGCAGATTCTGATGGACCTGGCCAACCAGGCTGGCGGCTTTGTCATCGGTACCGGCGACCTGTCGGAGCTGGCGCTCGGCTGGGCTACCTATAACGGCGACCACATGAGCATGTACGCCGTCAACGCGAGCGTGCCCAAGACGCTTGTGCGCCATCTGGTGCGCTATGCGGCTGATGTCTTTGGCGGGCGTATTGCCGAGGTCTTGCTCGATATCCTCGATACGCCGGTGTCCCCCGAGCTTCTGCCGCCCACGGGCGATGGCGAGATCGCACAGAAGACCGAGGATTTGGTGGGCCCGTACGAGCTGCACGACTACTTCCTCTACTACCTGCTGCGTTTTGGCTTTGAGCCGGGCAAGATCTACCGCATGGCGCTCAAGAGTTTCGAGGGCGTCTACGACGTCAAGACCGTCCACACGTGGCTGCGTACGTTCTATCGTCGCTTCTTTGCCCAGCAGTTTAAGCGCAGCTGCCTGCCCGATGGTCCCAAGGTGGGCTCGGTGACGCTCAGCCCGCGCGGCGATTGGCGTATGCCGAGTGACGCCAGCTCGCGTTTGTGGCTTGCGCAGATCGACGCGCTCAATCCAATTGACTAAGGTTGGCCAAATTGAACCAATGCGGGGGTTGCAAGCGTTACACTTTTGCAATCTGATGGCCCGTATCGCGCGGCGCTCTTGTCGGAGCGCCGCGTTTTTTATATCGAAAGGTGGCACCATGCAGGCATCGCAGCGTCTCGACCGCTTTGGCGCGGAGGTCTTCGCCTCGCTCAACAACAAGCTTCTCGCGCTGAAGGCTCAGGGCAAGACCATTTACAACATGAGCGTGGGCACGCCCGACTTTAAGCCGTACAATCACGTGGTCGAGGCACTCACGCAAGCAGCCCAAGATCCCGAGATGTGGAAGTATGCCCTGCGCGACCTGCCCGAGCTCAAGCAGGCTGTGTGCGATTACTATGAGCGCCGCTTTGGCGTTTCGGGCATTACGCCGTCCATGGTGCAGTCGTGCAACGGCACGCAGGAAGGCGTGGGTCATTTGGGTCTGGCCCTGCTCGACCCGGGTGACACCATCCTGGTGCCCGATCCGTGCTACCCGGTCTTTGAGGCGGGTGCCAAGATCGCCGATGCCAAGCTCGAGTACTATCCGCTGATTGCCGAGCACAATTACCTGCCCTATGTGGCGGGTATCGATCCCGAGGTTGCCGATCGTGCCAAGTATATGATCGTGTCGCTGCCCGCCAACCCGGTGGGCTCGGTGGGCACGCCCGAGGTCTACGAGGAGATCATCGCTTTCGCCCGCGAGCACGACCTGCTCATCGTCCATGACAACGCATACTCCGACATCGTGTTCGACGGCGAGCCGGGCGGCAGCTTCTTGCAGTATCCCGGTGCGCTTGAGGTGGGCGTGGAGTTCTTCTCGCTCTCCAAGTCGTTTAACGTCACCGGTGCCCGCATCGGCTTTTTGGTCGGTCGCGAGGATGTGGTCTCGGCCTTTGCCAAGCTGCGCGGCCAGATCGACTTCGGTATGTTTTTCCCGATCCAGAAGGCTGCTATCGCCTGCCTGAACGGTCCGCGCGATGAGGTCGAGGCGCAGCGCCTGAAGTACCAGGAACGTCGCGATGCCCTGTGCGACGGTCTTGAGGGCCTAGGCTGGGAGCGTCCCAACGCGCATGGCTCTATGTTTGTGTGGGCCAAGCTTCCCGGTGGTCGCACCGATTCCATGGCGTTTTGCGAGGAGCTCATGGAGAAGGCCGGCGTTGTGGTGACGCCGGGCGCGAGTTTTGGTCCTTCGGGCGAGGGACACGTGCGCATGGCGCTGGTCCTACCGCCCGATCAGATCGCTTTGGCTGTCGAGGCCATTCGCGAGGCGGGCCTGTATTAGAAACCTATTTCGACTCGTCAATAGCTCGAAACCGATTTCGCGCAGTTATTTTACGAATACTGCAAACAATTTCGGTAAACGGTCGATTTTTGGCTGCGAATAGGGGCATAATCAAAGTCCCGATTGGATGTATTGGGATTACGACAAGCCGCTCGGGTCGTTCCCGGGCGGCTTGTTTGTGGAGTGAGATGGGAGTTTCTAATGGTTAACGAGAAGAAGGTCGCTATTGTCGGCTGCGGTTTCGTCGGTTCGTCTTCGGCGTTCGCGCTGATGCAGAGCGGTCTGTTCTCCGAGATGGTCCTCATCGACGTGGACAAGAACCGCGCCGAGGGTGAGGCCCTGGATATCGCGCACGGCATGACGTTTGCCGAGCCGATGAAGATCTACGCCGGCGATTATTCCGATGTCGCCGACGCCGCCATGATCGTCGTCACCGCTGGCGCTGCCCAGAAGCCCGGTGAGACTCGCCTGGACCTGGTCAACAAGAACGTCAACATCTTTAAGTCCATTATCCCCGAGATTAAGAAGTCCGGCTTCGATGGCATACTGCTCATCGTCTCCAACCCGGTCGATGTTCTGACTTATGCCGCCATCAAGATGTCCGGCTTGCCCGAGGGCCATGTCATCGGCTCCGGCACCGTGCTCGACACCGGCCGTCTGCAGCAGATGCTCGGTGCCCACGTCGAGGTTGACCCGCGCGATGTCCAGGCCTACGTCATGGGTGAGCACGGCGACTCCGAGTTTGTCGCTTGGTCCAGCGCTCAGGTTGCCGGTGTTCCGCTGAACACCTTCTGTGAGCTTCACGGCCACCTGGAGCATGAGGCTGCCGAGAAGCGCATCGCCGAGGACGTCAAGAACTCCGCCTACACCATCATCGAGAAGAAGCACGCCACCTACTACGGTGTCGCTATGGCCGTCAAGCGCATCTGCACTGCCGTCATGCGCGATGAGCAGACCGTTCTGCCTGTCTCCTCGCTCATGGTGGGCGAGTATGGCCTGTCCGATCTCGCCATCTCCATGCCGACCGTCGTTGGCCGCGACGGCGTTGTCTGCCGCGTCCCCGTGCCGCTGGACGATGACGAGCAGCATGAGCTCACCGTCTCCGCCAAGGCCCTGAAGGACATCATCGACAGCGTCGATTTCTCCTGCTAAATCAAGCTCGCTAGAGCGAAAAGCTACAATGAAGGCGTCCGGGTCCACACGGCCCGGGCGCCTTTTTGGTGCAAAGAAACCTGACCCCAATGCACCATAGTTGATGGGAGGGCCATGTCGGATTCGCCTAATTTTTTGACCTATGCCCAGACGGCGTTTGATCCGTTTGAGGAGCGGCCGTTCTGCGCGGTGGATAGCCTGGTCTTTGCGTGGTTGTCCTATTTGCGTTTGCCGGGTGATATGGCGGAACTGACGAACTGGCAGGGCCTAGACGTACGCGAGCTGCTGCGTGCCGAGTGCTACCGGGACATGATTGACGACCTGTGGGACCCAGAGGGGAGCAGGGCCTTGCTGGAGGCCGTGGCAGCAAGCCCTCGTTACCGTGGCGTGCACGTTTGCGGCTATCGTGCCGTGAGCGATGTGGTGGCGACAGAACAGTTTGCAGCCATGGCGTTCCGGTTTCCGGCGGGGTTTAGCTATCTTTCCTTCCGGGGGACCGACAGCACGATTGTGGGCTGGAAAGAGGACTTTAACATGGCGTTCCGGTGTCCTGTGCCGGCCCAGGAATCCGCGGCGCGTTATGTGGACGAGGCGGCGGATGCGATTGACGGGCCGCTTTTGTGCGGAGGTCATTCCAAAGGTGGAAACCTTGCGGTGTACGGTGCGGCGATGTGCTCCGATGTCGCCCGTGAGCGAATCGAACGGGCATATTCCCATGATGGTCCGGGCTTCGTCGAGGAGTTCCTGAACGGCGACGCCTTTGCCGATCTTTCCGGTCGAATCGACAAGACGCTACCTCGGTCGTCGATCTTTGGCATGATGTTCGAGACACAGGAGGACTATGCCATCGTTGAGAGCACCGAGTTCAGCCTGCTGCAGCACAATCCCTTTAGCTGGGTGGTTGATGGTCGCGACTTCGTGTACTGCGAGCGTCTGTCCGCCGGCGCTCGGTACGTTGATGGCTCCATTCGCGAGATGCTGCTTGCAGTGTCGCCTAGCGAGCGCGAGCGTTTTGTAGATGCGTTGTTCTCCGTGTTTGAGGCTACGGGTGCTGAGCGGTTTGCGGATATCGCTGGGAATCTGCGCGAGAGCCTGCCCGTGATGCTCCAGGCTGCGCAAGGCTTTGACAAGGATACGCGACGCTTTGTCTCGCAGACCATCGCGGCAATCCTTAAATGCGCACTGCTGCCCAAACGACCCCAGATCGACATGCCCGCTGCCGGCAAGAGTTTGGCAGAACAGCTCGAGGCTTGGCAGTCCGAGCTCCTGCGCTAGCCATTGGTGCAAAGCAACCTGTCCCCGATGCGTCTGGGGCGGGCTCGACCGCTATACTGGTTCGTGCCGAAATCGATCTAGAACGGAATGCCGTATATGAAAATCAATCACGCGATTCTGCATATTCTGGACTTTGACTCTGCCGTCAACGTCATGAGCCAGCGCGAGCTCGATATCGAGAGCCGTACCGTGCGCAACTTCGTGACCACGCATCTGCGCCGCGCACGTACCTCGGCCGATAATAAACGCGCCACGTTTGCCGAGAACTCCGCATTCGGCGGCGAGCTCAAGGGCTATTTCTTTGGTGAGCGTGAGTTCGTGGACCTGTCGCAGCAGATTGCGGAGTTCATCTCTTCCGAACTCACCAAGGCCGAGAAAGCTGAGTCCACTGACGTGCTTGTGGCGGACTTTGACGATGATGAGGATGCCCGCTGGTTTGCCGTGATGCTGCTGGGCTCTAAGCAGGCATTCATGCACGAGGTGGGTCGCGAAGAGGGCGAGGTGCGTAACGACATCGCGCGCCACTATGCCATTCTGCCGAACCCTTCGCAAAAGGTGCCGAGCTATGCCATCGTGCGTGCAAGCACCATGGAGATCGGCTATGTGGACAAGAAGCGCAAGATCGCCGGCGAGGATCGCATGCTTATCCCCGATGGCCTGCTGCAGTGCGACACGGGCGTATCGGGCAAGGAGGTCATCGACACCGTGACGCGTGTGGTCGAGGAAGTCGCCGAGGAGCATGGTGCCAACACGGCTGTAGCGCTCGCTAAGGTTAAGGCTGCCGTTGCCGAGAAGGTTGAGGATGACGAGGAACTGCCGCCTTGGGATATCGTCGATGAGGTCTTTGAGAACGAACCGGTTATCAAGGAGAGCGTGCGCGCGGCACTGACCGAGGAGAAGGTGCCCGAGCGCGTGCCCGTGGAACGCAAACAGGTCGAGCGCGCAGCTGTGCGCAATCACAAGATCCGTACCGACACGGGTATCGAAATCAGCTTCCCGGCCGAGATGGGTTCGAACTCCGAATACATCGAGTTCGTCAACGAGCCCAACGGCCTCATCTCCATCGAGCTCAAGAACATCGGAAGTATTGAGAATCGATAAACCGCTCTTGGACGTTGCAAAAAACAAAGGCCGAAGCCTTTTGGGACTTCGGCCTTTTTTGTTTTCGGCTTGGTTGCTGACATTGCGCCGCAGGTTGAGCATACGTCAGCGAAAACGCCCTTAGGCGAGCAAGGTGACGTGAAAGAGGAGGGAAGCGTACTTTGGTACGCGACCGACGATTGAACGTCAGATTGCCGCTTAGGGGCGTTTGCAGCGTCGAGCCGTTACGCGGTTTGGTAAAACCGCGTAACTTCTACAGCTGGCGCAGGCGCTCTTCCAGGCCGGTCTTGCTGTCGGTCTTCTCGTCGCGCATCTTGATGACGCGGGCGGGGACACCGGCCACGACGGCACCGGCGGGGACGTCCTCGACGCACACGGCACCGGCAGCCACGACGGCGCCCTTGCCCACGCGCACGCCCTCCAGGACCACGGCGTTGGCGCCAATCATGACATCATCCTCGATGATGACGGGCGTGGCACTCGCGGGCTCAACGACGCCTGCCAGTACGGTGCCGGCGCCGATGTGGCAGTTCCTGCCCACGGTGGCGCGGCCGCCCAGAACGGCGCCCATATCAATCATAGAGCCCTCGCCGATAACGGAGCCGATGTTGATGATAGCGCCCATCATAATGACGGCGCGGTCGCCGATCTCGACGCGGTTGCGAATGATCGCACCCGGCTCAATGCGGGCGTTGATGCCCTTAAGGTCGAGCATGGGGACGGCGGAATTGCGGCAGTCATTCTCGACGTCGTAGTAGTCGATGGAGTCGGCATTGGCATCGAGGATGGCTTTGAGCTCATCCCAGTCGCCAAAGACGGTCTTGCCACGACGACCGCCGTAGACGTGCGCATTGCCCCACTGGACCTTCATGCCGGGCTTTTCACGCACGTACAGCTTGACGGGCGTCTTTTTGGGCGCGGTGGCGATGTAGTTGATAATCTCCTGTGCATCCATCTCGGCTGCGTTGCTCATTTGCTATCTCTCCTTTGGGTGGATTCGGTTGATACCTGGTTAGGCAAACATGACCTGGTCAAACGTATAGAAGCCGGGTTCGCGGGTGACGAGCTTCTGCGCGGCTGCCAAGGCGCCGTTGACAAAGATCTGACGGCTCGTGGCGCGGTGGGTGAGCGTGACCTCCTCGTCCTGGCCAAAGAAACTCACCTCGTGCACGCCGGCGACGGTGCCGCCGCGCAGCGAGTGCATACCGATCTCCTTGGGGTCACGCGCGCCGCACATGCCCTCGCGGCCATAGACGGGGTGGTAGCCTGCCTTGGGTTCAGCTTCGACGACGGCGTCGAGCAGTAGCTTGGCAGTGCCGCTGGGGGCGTCGACCTTTTGGTTGTGGTGCGTCTCGACGATCTCGCAGTCAAAGCCGGGCAGCTCGCGTGTGGCCTGGGCCACTAGATGACGCAGGGCTGCGATGCCGATAGAGTAGTTGCCCGAGTGCATGACACGGGCATTCTGGCCCAGCTCGCGCAGGCGGTCCATCTGCTCAGGCGAATAGCCCGTGGTGCCGGAAACGAGTGCGGCGCCCGTGCGCTCGACATAGGCGACAACGGCATCGAAGGTTACGACGTTCGAGAAGTCGATGATGACGTCGGCTGCCGGTGCGCTCTCGAGCTCGGACAGGTCAAAACCGATCTGGGCGACGATATCAAAAACGGGCTGACCGGCGGCGTCGACAACGCCCTCGGCGGTGGTTCGGATGAGCGAGCCCATGCGGCCCGTTCCCATAATGACGGTCTTAATCAAGCAGACCAGCTCCCTTCAGAGCATCGGTAAGTGCAGCGCGCGTGTCGTCTGCCATGGGGCACAGCGGCATGCGGTAGTTTGCCTCGATCATACCCATCTGAGCGAGCGCTTCCTTAACGGGGATGGGGTTGACCTCACTAAAGAGGGCGTTGATGAGCGGCTGGCCGGCAATCTGGATATCGCGGGCACGTGCCACGTCACCGTCCAGATAGGCGCGGCACATGTCATGCACGAGCTGCGGCTGAACGTCGGCCCACACGCTGATGGTGCCCGAGGCGCCCAGGCTCATGAGCGGCACGGTGAGCGCATCCTCGCCCGAGTACATGCGGAAGTCGTCGGACAGCAGGTGGGCGATCTTGGCCGCGTAGGCGACGTTGCCCGAGGCTTCCTTGATACCCATGATGTTGGGGTGCGCGGCCAGGCGCTCTACGTTGCGCTCGCTGATGCCGCAGCCGCAGCGGCCGGGGATGTTGTACAGGATGCAGGGGATGTCCACGGCATCCGCTACGGTCTTAAAGTGCTGGTAGATACCCTCTTCGTTAGACTTGTTATAGTAGGGGGTAATGAGTAGCAGACCGTCGGCGCCCAGGCCTTGGTAGGTGAGCGACTTGGTGAGCATGGTCTGCGTGGAGTTAGAGCCCGAGCCTGCAATGACGGGGACGCGTCCTGCAACCTGCTTGACCACGGCGGCGACGACGGAGTTGTCCTCGTCATCGGTCATCGTGGCGCTCTCGCCGGTGGTGCCCAGGGTGAGGATGGCGTCGGTGCCGTTTTGCAGGTGGAAATCGATAAGGCGCTCGAGCGCGTCAAAGTCGACGCTGCCGTCCTTTTTAAACGGCGTGACAAGGGCGACGATTGAACCCACGAGGTTGCGGATATCCATGTTCTTCTCCTTCGCTTCCGCGATCTGGATGCGTTTGTTCCATTGGGCGGCGACGGCCAGGCGTTCGTCCTGGGCGCGACGGCGGGCGCTTTCAGCACGCGATTTGGCCAACAGCTCACGGCCGCACGGCAACACGTCGAGCGTGGCAAAGTAATCGTCCGGGCGCTCGGCGCGACGAATGAGATCTGCTGAGCCGTCGGGGTGCAGCAATACCTCGGCGGAGCGCAGACGGCCGTTGTAGTTGTAGCCCATGGAGTAGCCATGCGCGCCGGTATCGTGGATTACGAGTACATCACCCATGTCGATCTGCGGCAGCTCGCGGTCGATAGCGAACTTGTCGTTGTTCTCGCACAAGTTGCCCGTGATGTCATACGTGTTCGTGACCGGTGTTGCGGTCTTGTTAGGGCCACCCGGCTGACCCATTACCGTAATGTGGTGGTAGGCACCATACATAGCGGGACGAATGAGGTCGACGGCGCTTGCGTCCACGCCGATATAGTCCTTGTAGATCTGCTTTTCGTGGATGGCCTTGGTGACCAGGCATCCGTAGGGGCCCATCATAAAGCGACCCATCTCGGTGCAGATCGCCACATCGTCCATGCCGGCGGGAACCAAGATCTCGTCGTAGGCCGCGTGCACTCCCTCGCCGATGGCGTGAATGTCGTTGGCCTGCTGCTCGGGCAGGTAGGGGATGCCGACGCCGCCGGATAGATTGATGAAGGCGACGCGTGCTCCGGTCTCGCGCTCTAGGCGCACGGCAAGCTCAAAGAGGATGCGCGCAAGCTTGGGGTAGTAGTCGTTAGTGACGGTGTTACTGGCAAGGAAGGCGTGGATGCCAAAGTCCTCGGCGCCCTTGGCCTTGAGCATGCGGAAAGCCTCAAAGAGCTGCTCGGTGGTCATGCCGTACTTGGAGTCGCCGGGGTTGTCCATAATGCCGTTAGAGAGCTGGAACAGGCCGCCCGGGTTAAAACGGCAGCTGACCGTCTTGGGGATGGGGCTCGCGACGCGCTCAAAGAACTCGATATGGCTGATGTCGTCAAAGTTGACGATGGCGCCCAGCTTGTCGGCGAGCTCAAAATCCGCCGCCGGCGTGTCGTTGGACGAGAACATGATGTCGTGGCCGGTGATACCCAGTGAGCGGGCGATCATGAGCTCGGTATAGCTCGAGCAATCGCAGCCGCAGCCGTATTCGTTGAGGATGGAGATGAGTGCCGGGTTAGGGTTGGCCTTGACGGCATAGTATTCCTTAAAGCCCGGGTTCCACGCAAAGGCGTCGCGCACCTCTTGCATGTTGCGGCGGATGCCCGCCTCGTCGTATAGGTGAAACGGCGTGGGGAACCGCTCGACGATATGCTCGAGCGTTTCCTTGTCCACAAACGGCTGTTTGGCCGCATATGCTTCGTTGGGGGTCAATGCCATGTCCCGTAAACCTCGCTATCCAGACGGCGCCATCGGCGCATCGAATCCGCATAGCGTGGACCCCATGTCCGGATAGCGCTCCCGCATTGCTGCAGACAGTCCTGCGGGTGTTTCCCGCAGGCCCACCAGGTTGTTCGTGCCCGAAAAACCCAGTTCGGCGGGTTTCGCCTCCCCGCGGGGTCAAAGCCTGCCGGCTCGCCCGCGGCTCTTCGTGCCCGCGCCTCTATCAAGTGGTAACGACCCTACCACGTTGCACTTTACCAAACAAGAGTATTCGTATATAACGTTTAAAAAATGCAGCGTTTTGCTAGAAACATGCACACAACAATCCTGCGTCACCATGGATGGCAACTGATGCGCTCCACGAAAGGAATCTCTATGACCGAGCTCCAAGAACTCCGTCGCTATCGTCGCGATCTCCATCGCATTCCGGAGCTCGATTTCGATCTTCCGCAGACCATCGCCTATATCGAGGACGTGCTGGCACCGCTCGACTGCGAGGTAGTTCATCCGTGTCCGAGTTGTGTCTGTGCGTTTTTCGATGCTGGCGTGGGCGCCTCGCATGCTACGGCGATTCGTGCCGATATGGACGCGCTGCCCATCGAGGAGGCGACGGGCGCGGCTTTCGCTTCGTGTCATCCCGGCAAGATGCATGCCTGCGGCCACGATGGGCATATGGCTATGGCACTTGCCGCCGCAACCTATGTGGACCGTACGATTCGCGAGCAGCCGGGTGCGCTTAAGCGCAACGTGCTCTTTGTGTTTCAGCCTGCCGAGGAAACGACCGGTGGTGCCAAGACGGTGTGCGAAAGCGGCGTGTTCGAGCGCTGTGGCGTCGACCGCATCTTCGGGTTTCATGTTTGGCCCGACCTTCCCGCCGGCATGCTGGCGAGCTGTTCTGGCCCACTGTTGGCGCGCTCGAGCGAGACGCATATCCACATCCACGGAGCGAGCATCCATATCGCCAAGACCTACGGCGTGCCGGTCGAGGAGTCGCACGATGCGGCCCTGGCGGCAGCGAAGTTTTTGGTTGCCGAGCGCGAGCTGATGGACGAGCTGGGCGCCAACGAGCCCTGCATCGGTAAGTTTGGCTTGCTGCAGGCTGGTACGGTCTGCAATGCGGTGGCGGGGGAGGCACACGTCGCCGGCAGCCTGCGTGTGTTTACGGACGATATGTTCGACCGTGCGCGCGAGGGCGTACGCCGCGTGCTGGACGAGGCCTGTGCCGCGACGGGCTGTACGTATGATCTGGACTTTGCTGAAGGGTATCCGCCGGTCGATAACGATCCCGAGCTGTTTGCCCACATTGCACCCGCCCTTCCCGAGTTGCAACTCGTTGACGAGCCGTTGCTGATTGCCGAGGATTTTGCCTTCTATCAGCGTCATCTGCCGGGAGTGTTTTTCTTGCTGGGCACGGGCGTGCCGGCCGGGCAAGACAACCCAAATGACGCCGAGAGCTGCCCTGCTTACGCGACAAGCGCCCTGCATACCGACACCATGCTCTTTGACGAGAAGATCCTGCTCGAAGGCCTCGACGTCTACAAGCGACTGCTTTCGCTTGATTGGGTCTCTGTGTAATTTACTCAGAAAATACGAACAAATGTTTGCTATAATTTAGGTGTAAGTCTATAGAAACGTTTGACGTTATTAACGCAAGGCGATACTATGATTGCATCCTATAAAGACAGAGATACCGAGCACTTTGCTATGGGTATTCGGGTCAAGAAGTTTGCTCCCTTTGAGCGTGTTGCTTTGAGGAAGATTCGACAGCTTCAGGTCTGCGTTTCTCTTGATGACCTCCGCGTCCCTCCGGGCAATCGTCTTGAAGCGCTGAAGGGCGATCGCGCCGGTCAATATAGCATCCGTGTCAATGAGCGCTATCGGGTTTGCTTTGAGTGGAGACAGGGGATGGCTTGGAATGTCGAAATCGTCGATTATCACAAGTGATGAGACTGCGTCCGATTTGCTGCCGCCGGTGACTCCTGGTGAGCTTCTCAAAGAGGAATTTCTTGTTCCTATGGGCATTTCTCAGTATCGTCTTGCTAAGGAGACCGGGATTCCGGCTCAACGCATTGGGCAGATTATCTTGGGAAGGCGTCGTGTGACGGCCGACACCGACCTTCGCCTTTGCCGCTACTTTGGCCTGACGGATGGATATTGGCTGCGCGCCCAGATAGCGTTCGATCTCGAGGCGGAGAAGAGGCGCATCGAACCGGAACTGGATAAGATCGTTCCTGTCCAGCAGGTTATCGCATTATAGTGTTCAAAGATGGTGAGGTTGGAGTGACGATGGGGCGACGCCGGCAGACTGCCGTGTATAGTCCGGGTGGGTGCGGGTGCGGCTTGCTGCTGCTCCCGGTTATTGCTGTGAGCATTGGCGTGATGTTTGCGCTTGCTGGACTGGCCGCGGCAGCACTCGTGCTGTTGATTGCGGCCATTGGCGTGACGATTTGGCTCTGCTGCAATCGCGAGCGACGCTGTGCCGACGGTAAAACCAATGTCGGCTGGGTCGTATTCCTGGTCATTGCGTACCCGCTGAGTGTCAGCTACCTGGTGTTCTTTGTCCTGTTGATGATCAGTGCCTTTACCGGGGAAGCCGTCACGGTGGGATAAGCTTCGATTTGCTTCTTGAGGGTGAAGCGAGGGGCGGACTCTGAATGAACGACGCCCCACATCACGCCCCACATCAATAAGTTTCATTCGTTGTATGGCAATCCGAATGTGCAAGCGTTTGGCGCGAGAGCGCCGCCGCCAGTAACACGGGGATGCAGGCCGTGATCGGCAACCTCCATGCCAGCTCATCGCAAAAGCGCGTCAACGTCGCGCCTGACCACAGGCATGCCCTGTTCGAGCTTATGGGTGTACCCGATGCGGCAGCTATGCTTTTCGACACGCGGCGTGAGTTTGTCGATCTTGAGCTCAATAGCCGCGCGGCTGCGCGGGTTGGACGCGATCGCCCCGACCAGCGTCACGACGCCGCCGATGAGCGCCACCACAATAGATTCCATAAGGACCTCCCAACAGGACATAGGCCAACTTGCGGGCCCATCATCCGCTATGGTCATAAATCAGCTGACAGCTGAATCATCGCTATAAAACGCGAGTTAAAATGTCCAAAAATTGATGGACGGTTCGCAGAATTTGAAAGGGTTACTGGGAAAGCAAAGCTGCGAGAAAGGAAGAGGCATGGCTAAGAAGACGGAAGAGAAAGAAACGGTTGGAAAGGCCAAAGGCTTCGAGATACCCATCGACGAGGAGTCGGCCGGCAAGGTGCTCGATACCATCTACAGGAGCGCGCTGAACGGTGTCTCTAAGGTGAGTCGTTCAGTCGACGAGATGGTTGCTGACTACATGGGGAAGGCGAAGTCACCCGATGAAGCCGCGAAGGCACTCGCAAAGTGGCAGGTCATGAAGTGCGGAACTTCGGGATTCGTCACCGGGCTTGGGGGCTTGATTACGCTTCCAGTCGCCATTCCCGCGAACATAAGCAGCGTTATGTACGTCCAGATGCGCATGATCGCCTGCATCGCGAAGATGGGTGGCTATGACGTCACGTCCGACCAAGTCCAGACGATGGTATACATGTGCCTCACAGGTACGACGATGAGCGATCTGGTCAAAATAGGGCTCATCAAGACCGGGACCAAGTCGCTTGAGGCTGCAATCAAGAAGATTCCCGGCGCGGCGCTCGTGAAGATCAACCAGAAGATCGGCTTCAGATTTATCACGAAGTTCGGCGAGAAAGGCATCATCAACCTCGGGAAGATGCTGCCCCTCGCCGGCGGCGTGATTGGCGGCGGCGTGGACGTGGCATCGACGAGCATCATTGCTAAGAACGCCATCAGGATGTTCATGGAGGGCGAGGACCCCGATGGAACCCTGCCCACTGAAGCGGAGATCGAAAGCATCGAAGACGTTGAGGTGGAAAGCGACCTGCTTTAGTCCTTGTTACACGCCCCACACCCCATCGCCTAGCCTATGCCGCAGAGGCTGCCCGGCTGCTGTGCGTCGTCCGCGCCGTATGCTGCTTCCTTCCAAGAGCCTCCAGAGCGGCTAATTGTGTGCCCTGCGCCCGTGCTCCCCGCAGATCAGTCTCAGGGTGGATTGCCGTTGGTGCCTGAGCGCCCGAGTCTACTCTCCAGCATTCCTGACGCCTTTGGGCGCATTTGGAACGCATTCGTCTATCTTTCGCTATTTGTTTTCTTCGCTGGAAGCCATTTTTTCGTTTTTCATTCCACGGGCGCCAAACAAAATTATCCGATGTGGTTTCTCGTGATTGAGTATTTTGTCTTCGTCGACGGTCTCGTAGTGCTCATTCATTTTGTGTTGCTCGATAAACGCCGCCTTCGCCGGCGGTTTGAGCTACTCGATAGATATCGCGGTAAAAAGCTTGCAAAGCTCTGGCTCAAGGCATTGGGTGCGCTGCTCCTATGCATGATCGTCATAGTCGCGGTTGCCAATGCGACCGGCGTCGTCGATACCTCCGCTACCTAAAAGAAAAGGGCCCCATTGGGGCCCTTTGCAGTTGCACTTAGATGCGGTTCATCTGAGCGGCGACTTTGTTGTACCAGTCCTGCCACGTGGGCGGGCAGTACTTTTTGGCTGCTTCCGGGGTAAGGGTGGAGCCGTAGTTGGCGCCCAGATAGGCAACGTGAGCGGAGATGCCCTCGCTCCAGCTGCCAAAGCTGCGCCAACCGCCGCCACGTGCACTCCAGCCCCAGGCGTTGAAAGAATTGGCGCAATAAGCACCCTTGGTGCTCTCGATGCAGGCGATGGCGGGGGACCAACGGGGGTCGACACCGGTATTCCAAGCGGCGACGGCAAAGTTATAGCCCTGGCCTGCCATGGGGGAGCCGGCGAGATAATTGTCGATGCGGCTCGTCCACTCATTAATGAACGAATCGTAATCGGAGCTACCGGTATTGGCGTTGTTCACCGTGGTGTCGATGGTGGTGTTGGTGTTGGTGGCCTGGCTGCTGGAATTGCTGCCACTCACGCCCTCGCCCGAGAGCTTTTCGGCGGCAGCGGCCTTATCGGCCTCAAGCTTGGCAAGCTCGGCGGCATTTTCCTGCTCGGCTTTTGCCTGCGCCTCGCTGCGGAGCTGCTGAGCCTGCGCCAGCGCATCCTCGGCGTTTTTCTGCTCTGCCTCAAGCTGAGACTTGGCCTGCTGGAGCTCAGCCTTGTTCTGCTCGAGTTCGGTTTGCATGTTATTGAGCTCTTCGATCTCGTCGACGCTCGAGCTCGTGATCTGGTTGGTGTATTTGCAAGTCGTGATGAACTCGCCCAGGCTCTGCGCATTGACCAGGAAGCTCACGATAGGATTGGTGCCCTTCTGATACTTGTACAGATCGCGCATGGCGGAGCTTGCCTTGGCCTGCTGCTCGGGAAGCTTAGCCTCGATTTCCTCGATGCTTGCCTCATTGGAATCAATCTGCTTTTGCAGGTCATCGAGTTTGGTGCGGGCGTCGTTGTAGGCGCTCGTGGCGGCTTCAATCTTCTGCTGGGCTGCGGAAAGCTGGTCCTGCGTTGCCTGCGAGGCGGCATACGCCGCAACGGGGGAGAGCATCGGCGTGGCCGTCAGCGCAACGGCGAGCACGCCGCTCGTGATGATACGAGCCGGCTTCGACGCAATGAGCGCTGCGGTGCGATGATTCGAATGCTGCATCCAGTCCCTCTGCAATCAATCGTAGGTTATGGTTCGAACGGTATTCTACTACTGCTTTCGACCTCAACTTGAACCTTAAAGGTTCCAAAGGGTCAAGTTGAACTTGAGGCTTTGGCTTTGACCTGCAGTTATGATGAATTGTTGAGAAACCATAGAGTTCAACTTTAACGTTACAGAGCTCTGTTTGAGAGGGGTTTTGGGCTGTAAAAGCCATCTCAACGTGGGGTTTTATAACTACAGCGTGCCCTTCTGGCGAGCCTGCTCAATCTCTTCGAGGGCCTCGGCGGGAGTGAACGAACAGGTGCCGTCGCCGAGTTTGATTACCTGGATATCGTCGCCGGCGTAGACCTCTCCGCCCTTTAGCACCACGCCGAAAACGCCCTCGTGGGGAAAGATGCAGTCGCCAGCGAGATAGTAGATGGCGCAACGGGTGTGGCAGACCTTGCCGATTTGGCTGATTTCGACAAGCACCTCGCTGCCTAGCTTGAGCTGTGTGCCCAAAGGGAGCGAGAGCAGATTGATGCCCCGGGTTGTGAAGTTCTCTCCAAAGTCACCCTCGTGTACGTCGAGCCCGCGTGTCTGCGCCGTCTGGATGGACTCCGCGGCTAAAAAAGAGACCTGGCGGTGCCAATGTCCGGCGTGTGCGTCGGAGGTGAGGCCAAATTGCTCTATAACGGTGTCGTGTCCATCGGCGACGGGCGACTTGCGCGTGCCCTTGCGTGCCGACGTGTTGATCGAGACGATGCGGGCGGGTCCATTGTAGGCGTCGTTTGCCGTGCACAGGGGAGCGGTCGCTTTCGCATGTTCCGCCAGCTCGCGCCTCGCGGCATTGAGGATGGGATTATCGGTCGGATGGTCTTGGGGCACGTGTGCGCCTTTCGCTCGAGGATGTCAATACGCTGAATCCTACAACAATGGTAGGTTCATTGCCCATTGTCATACAACGGTGAGCGCCGTCTTCGTGCTGGACGATTACGTCGATTGCCATAGATACGGTGGAGCTTTGGGCGCCGGCGGCTTGGCACGCTAGAATAAATCAGTTGCACAAAGACCGCCCGTCGTGTGGGCAGTTCTAGATAGGAAGTTTCCATGGCATTGCAGTTTACAGAGCGCGAGTTTATCCCCGTGCTGCTCGGCGGCGACATCAACGCGTATTCGGTGGCGCGCGCTTTCTACGAGGAGTATCGGGTTAAGAGCCTGGTCTTTGGCAAGTACCAGACCGGCCCTGCGTATCGCAGCCAAATTATCGATTACACGCCCAACGTGGATATCGATACCATGCCGGTCATGATCGAGACCGTTAACGGCGTCGCACAGGCCAATCCTGATAAGAAGATTATTCTCATGGGCTGCGGCGACAACTACGTCGCGCTTGCCGCGCAGGCTCAGGACGCCGGCCAGCTTGCCTCGAACGTCATCGCGCCCTATGCGCCCTACAGCATGCTCGAACAGTGCCAGAAGAAGGAGATCTTCTACGAGCTGTGCGAGAAGCACGGTGTGCCCTATCCGCACACGTTTACCTTTACCATGGCGATGCTCAACGCTCAGGGTGAGGCTTCCGCCGAGGCACTCGACCAGATCGACTTCCCCTTTCCGATGATCCTGAAGCCCTCTGACGGCATCATGTGGTGGGAGCACGAGTTCGAGGGTCAGAAGAAGGCCTACGAGATTGCCGATCGCGCCGAGCTGGAACAGGTCATTCGCGATGTGTACGTCAGCGGCTACACTGATGACCTCATCTTGCAGGACCGCGTGCCCGGCAACGACGAGTACATGCGCGTGCTTACCAGTTATTCCGACCGCAACGGCAAGGTTCGTATGATGTGCCTGGGCCATGTGCTGCTCGAGGAGCATCAGCCCCATGGTGTCGGCAACCACGCTTGCATCATTACCGAGCCCAACGACGAGCTCATGGGCGGCGTGCGCAAGTTGCTCGAGGACCTTCACTTTGTGGGCTATTCCAACTTTGACGTAAAGTACGACGAGCGCGACGGCTCGTTTAAGTTCTTCGATTTCAACACGCGCCAGGGCCGCAGCAACTACTACGTTACCAACAGCGGCTTTAACGTTGCCAAGTATGTGGTGGACGAGTATGTGTTCAACCGCCCGTTTGAGCCGGAGTTTGTGACGGCGCAGGACGAGGCCCTGTGGATGGTCGTTCCCATGGGCGTCGTCGACAAGTACGTCAAGGATCCCGAGCTGCGCGCTAAGGTGCATCGCCTGGACAAGGAAGGCAAGGGCGCCGACCCTTCGTTTATGAAGGGCGACTTTGTCTTTAACCGCTGGCTGCGCATGTGGCACACCAAGCTGCGCCACTTTAAGCTGTTCAAGACGTATTACAAGTAGATGAGCGCGGCGCCCGTCCGGTTTGCATCGGGCGGGCGCGGGTATGATACGCGCAATTGCGCAAGCGTCACCAAGGAGGCGGCGATGGAAAAGCTGGGAGTTATCGGCGGCATGGGCGCCGAGGCCACGTCGTATTACTACGACCAGGTGGTGCGTCATACGGCTGCTGCCTGCGATCAGGAACATATCGACATGGTGGTGCTCTCCAAGTCGACCATGCCCGACCGCACGTTGGCCATTAAGACCGGCGAGCATGCCAAGCTGCTGGCGACCATGAAAGAGTGTGCCCAGGCACTCGAGTCGCTGGGCTGTGCGCACATTGCCATTCCCTGCAACACGTCGCACTACTTCTACGACCAGATCCAGTCGTTTACGAAGGTGCCGATTATCCACATGCCGCGTGAGTCGGTGCGCTATGCCCTTGCGGGTGCGGTGATGGGGGAGTGCGAGTTCGACCCCAACCTGAGTATGCCGGTCGAGCCGGTGCACAAGATTGGCATCATGGGCACCGACGGTACCGTGGGCGCGGGCGTCTACGGCCGCGAATGTAAGGCTGCGGGTGTTGAGGTTGTCTATCCCAGCGAGAAACGTCAGAACGATGTGATGTCGCTTATCTACGATGATGTGAAGGCCGGACGTGAGCCCGATATGGATAAGTTCGACCGCGTGATGTGGGAGTTCGCCCGTAGCGGCTGCGACCGCGTCATCATGGCCTGCACGGAGCTCTCGGTGTTGCAAAAGTACCGAGAGATGCCCGAGATCACCCTCGACGCCATGGATGTCCTGGTGCGCGAATCCATCATCCGTAGCGGCGCTCCCTACCGCCTCTAGCTTCCGACCTGTCAAAAAGGGACAGGTTAATTTTGGTAGGTTTTATCTGGTGAAACAGTAAAGGCCTCGGCTCGTTTGGTTCGAGCCGAGGCCTTTTGCGTTGGGCGGTTGCTGTCGGTGGTGAACTAGAACAGGAAGCCGATGGCGATGAGGGCGATGCTGACGATGAGCACGGCGATGTCCAGGCCCTTGATGGGGTAGCGCTTGTACGAGCTGGCGCGCGTACGCAGGTAGAAGCCGCGCTGTTCTGCCGCCAAGGCTGTGGCATCGGTCTTGCCCACGCTCGAGATGAGCAGTGGCACGCACAGTGGCAGCATGAGCTTAAGCTTCTTGATGGGGTTCTTGGTGTCGTACTCGACGCCGCGTGCGGTCTGCGCCTCCATGATGGCGTTCATCTCCTGACCAAACACCGGCACAAAGCGCAGCGCCGTGGTAAAGGTGAAGGCATAGCGATACGGTACGTGCAGCACCTCGACGCAGGCGTTGGCAAGGTCGTTGAGTTTGGTCACCATGAGCATGAGGATGAGTGGTAACGCCACGCCCAGTAGGCGCAGACAGGCCTTCGATCCTGTGATGAGGCCCGTGTCGGTGATAAAGCCCCACACCACGTTGCCATCGCGCATAAAGGCCAGCTGGAGCACCAGCATGATAAGCGCGAGCGGGATCAGCAACTTGAGCAGCGAGAACAGACGGTCGACGACGCCGGCATAGGCACCCAGCGCAAGGGTGAGTGCCAAAAAGCCCAGCAGCGCCACGTAGGTGTCGGACAAGAAGATGCCGACGATGATGGCGGCGGCGAGGCCCAGTTTGACGACGGGGTTCAGGCGATGCAGCAGCGTGTCACCCGGCATGTAGTCGATGACGTTAACCACGGTGGACCATCTCCTTGGTAATTCGAACGACATCGGTGACCTCGCTCACCTGCGCAAAAGCGGGCGAGACAGAAGATGCCAGACGGCGCGAGAGCTCAATAACCTGGGGAGGCTCCACGTAGGCACGCCGCATGAGATCGATGTTCGAGAATAGCTCGTGCGTGCGGCCGCGGTCGAGGATGCGACCGTCGGCCATTACCACAATGCGCTCGGCAAAGTCGGAGACGACTTCCATGTCGTGGCAGACCATGATGACGGCGCAGCCGCGCTCGGCCATGGTGCGTACGGTCTCCATGACGGTCATGCACTCGCGGTAATCAAGGCCGCTCGTGGGTTCGTCGAGCACGACGATCTTGGGCTCAACCACTACGACGGAGGCAAGCGCCACCATTTGTCGCTGGCCGCGCGAAAGCGAGAAAGGCGCCTCATCGGCAGGCAGGCCAAAGCGGTCGATGACGAGTTGGGCACGACGCAGAGCCTCGGCGCGGTCCATGCCACCAAGCTCCAAGCCAAAGGCGACCTCCTCGAGCACGGTGTCCTTGCAGATCTGACGGTCAGGGTTTTGGAAGAGGGTCGCGACCTCGCGGGCAATGCGGCTCGTGGGAACGGCTGCGGTATCCAGTCCCGTGACGCGCACGCTGCCCGAGGCGGGCTTGAGCAGGCCCGTGAGCAGCTTGGTGAGCGTGGTCTTGCCGGCACCGTTCTGGCCGACGATGCCCACGAGCTCGCCAGGATAGAGCGTCAGGCTAAGGTCGTGTACGGCGGCTCCGCCATTGGGATAGGCAAACTCAACATTGTCGAAGGTGAGTACGGGTTCGGCGTCCTTGGCATGAGGGCGCAACGACGGTGCATGCGGGGAACCGGCGGGCGCCTGAGCTTCGATAGCCGCGTGTGCGGGGTCGACGATGCCCAAAATCAGGCGCTCGGCCTCATCGACATCCAAGCAGGGGGTACCGCTTACCAGGCCATCGGCCTCGAGGCTATTGAAGATACGTGTGACGCGAGGGCAGTCGACGCCGATGGCACGGAGCTCATCGGTATGCGCGAAGACCTCGTGTGGCTCGCCTTGCAGCGCGATTTCGCCATGGTTGAGCACGAGCACGCGGCTGCAGTACTCCGAGAGCAGGGCGACCTTTTGCTCAACGACGACGATGGTGATTCCAAGTGCGCGGTTTGCCTCACGCAGCGTCTCGAAGACCAACGTGGAGCTGGCGGGGTCGAGTGCCGCGGTGGGCTCGTCGAGAACCAAGACGCGCGGACGCATGGCGAGGATGGCGGCGATGGCTACCTTTTGCTTCTGTCCGCCCGAGAGGGTGGCGATCTCGCGGTCGCGCAGGTCGCTGATGCCGACGGTCTCGAGCGTTTCGCTCACGCGCTGCTCGATCTGGTCGTGGGGAACGCCAAAGTTCTCGAGGCCAAAGAGCATCTCGTCCTCGACGACCGAAGCGACCATCTGCGTGTCGATATCCTGCAGCACACTGCCGACGATTTGCGACACGTCGGTGAGCGAGACTTCGCAGGTGTCGTGGCCGTCGACCATGACGGACCCAAAGAACGTGCCGGTGTGGTGGTGGGGCACGGCGCCCGACAGACAGGCGGCAAGCGTGGACTTGCCGGCGCCCGAGGGCCCGATGATGCCGATGAAATCTCCCTTGTTCACGCTGAGCGAGATGTGGCTGAGCGCCTGCTCGGTCTGCGTGCCATAGGAGAACGAGACATCGTCGACGTTGATGATCGTTTCCATGGATACCTTTCATAGTCATTGGGGACGTTCTTAAATGACTAGTCGTTTAAGAACGTCCCCAAGAGCTAGCCGTTTGGGACAGTCTTTGGTGGTGAAGCACGGAGACGGCTTTACGAGGGGCCTCAGGTTGGCGTGAAAGAGGAGCGAAGCGTACTTGGGTACGCGAGCGACGAATGAACGCCAAGATGGGGTGGCTCGTAAAGCCGAGCGGGTTAGTTGAGCTTCAGGGCCTTCTGAATGGGCAGGTAGAGGGCGCCGACCAGAATGGCGTTAAAGACGGCGGTCATGGCAACGACGGGCAGCATGGCGGCGGCGAGCTCGCCGACCACGCCGAGCATGGCCATCTTGATGATCATGAAGATGACGCCGGAGACAAAGGTGGTCAGGAAGGTTGCGACAATGGCGATGGCGGGCTTGACCTGACCGTTCTTGCCGGCGGCGTTGACGATGCCGGCCATGAGCATGGCGGCGATGCCCTCGGCGGCAAAATCGACGAACGGCGAAGTGGTGGTGATCTGGATCACGGCAGCCGAGATGAGGCCAATGACGAGCGCCTGGCCGATGTTGGGACGAACGACCAGGATGGTGAGGCAGAAGGCCGAGATGATGAACTCGGGGCTGATCATGCCGCCCGAGATGCCCGAGATGGCCTTGCCGACGGTGAAGTTGAGGATGAAGCCGGCGGCGAGCAGGATGGCAAGCAGGACGAGGGCGCGGACATCGAGTTTGCCACGGTCGGCGGTCTGGACGGTGCGGGGCTGGGTGGCGGTGGTGTTCTGAGACATGGTGAAAATCCTTTCGGAATGGGAGTGCAAGAGAAAAGCGGAGGCGCGTGATGCGAATGCGATCGGGCTCGAGATAGAAAAAGGCCCCCGGTCGAAACCGGAGGCCTTCCAATCACCTAGAGCGCAAAAACAGGCGTGAGGGACTCACTGTCGACCGATCGTATTCGCATCACGCCACCACCAGTTGTTGAGAGACTTCATCGTGTTCTTCATGTTGGTGGCTCCTTTCGTGATGCCGTGGCGCGGTCGCACCTAGTTGCTGTTGCGCTGCACTATAGCACAGCGAAGTGTGTGCGGGGAAATCTTTTTTAAAAAGATTTCAGGCGGGTTTCCCACCGGCCAAAAGAGCGGGCTGAGCGGGCGAGGCTGCCATTGCTACCTTGCCCGCTCAGCTAGGACGTTACTCCTTATTGCGACGGTAGAGGAAGTAACCGCCCGCGGAGATGACGGCAACGCCAGCGATGGCGAATGCAGCCACCACGCGGCCATCAAAACGATCACCGGTGGTGGGCAGGCCGCCCTTGGTGTTCGCCTTGTTGGTGGTTACCGTGGTCGTGGTGTCCGACTTGCCAGGCTTCTCGGGCTTGGTGGTGGGCTGCTCGGGCTTAGCGGGCTGCTCGGGGGTACCGGGCTGCTCAGGAGTACCAGGCTGCTCGGGAGTGCCAGGCTGATCCGGGGTTACCGGGTCGGTGGCAAGAGCGTCCTTGGCGTAGGTGATGGACACCTTGAGGCCGTTGGTCTCGGTGTTCAGGTCGCTCGGGGTGAAGGGCTGGTCGAAGTTTTCGGCCTTCTGATAGGCGCGCATCTCCTGGAGCAGGGCCTTGCACTTCTTGTAGGTGTTCTCGGTAGCAGCCTTGCCGGCCTTGTTGGCCAGGGCAGTGCGGTCCTCGGTGGTCGTCTTGGCTAGCATGGCGGCGTCAACTTCCTTGTTCTGCTCGATGAGCTCGTTCTGGAGCGTATCGAGGTAGGCACGGACGCTGATACCAAGGGTGTCAGGGTTCTCAAAGCAGAGCGAGCTGATGTCCATGAGGACGTAGTTGATTGAGTTCTCGGGCTCCTCGTTGTACACGACGTCAGTCTGTTTGCAGTGATCGAAGGAGACGGTCTGATCGCTGAAGTACGGGCTGGCCTCAGTTATTAGAGCGGAGTACAACGGGATGGCGACGGAGTACGCGGCGCGGGAGAGCATTTCCCACTGGATGGTAGCGACTTCGGGGTCATACCCGCGACGAATCTGGAAGAGGTTGATCTCGGTGTTGCGCTCGCTGCCGATGCAATAAACACCATCAGTGTTCGCGTTGAGGCCAGGGACGTTCTCGCCGCGGTTGCCGAAGGCGCGAATCAACTCGAAAGTGCTCCAACCAGACTTGCCAGGCTTGAAGAACAGGGGCTGGATTTCGCTGACCATGGCTCCCTTTTGGTCAGGTTTTCCTTTCTCCTTTACTGTGATAATGTCGTAATCTGTGCCTTCGGTCAGCTGACTACCAAAATAATCGCGGCCTTGCACATAGCGGGACCACTGGTTTACGCCGGAATCGGCGAGGCTTTCGCCATACGTTTGGGCGACATCGAATTTGCCGTCAGCGGAGTATTTGGCGAAACCCTTTTCTTCGGGCATGGATTGGATCTTTTCAGAGTGGAGGCAATTCTCGGTGTCATTGAGGTCGACATCGTAGTTGAGGCTCCCGATATTAGGGTTGAGCGAGGCGATGTTGTCGGTGAGCCTCATGGCGATCCACTGATGGCCGGAAAGTGCGGCAAACAGCCAGGTCTCGTTGTTGTCGGCAATGATGATCTGGTCGTTGGAGCAGACGCCCTGCTCGTCAATCAGGCTGCCGAGGAGCTCGACACCCTCGCGGGCCGTGGCGCTCTCGCCCAGAATGACGCTGGCGTAGTTGTACTCGCCGATGCCGGTCTCCTCGGTGACGGGGTCGGCTTCCTCTGCCTTCTCGTTATAGGAGGTGCTCAGCGTGGCAGAGCAGGAAACGCCCTTTTCGTTGATGCCAGCCTCGGAATATGCGTCGTAACGATCTTCCCACTGAGAGGGGTTGTCGCGAACGAAAGTGTAGCGGTAGGTTGCGCCCTTGGACTTGTATTCAAAGCCAGACTCGAGCGAGGTGTACTTGCTGCCGTCCTTGTGTGCGGGCTCGATGCCAAAGTGCTTGATGTAACGCGGGCCGAAGTCCTCGGAACGGCCGTAGTACGTGTTGCCGTCTGCCGTGAGCTGGCTGCCCATGTAGATCTGGGTGCAAGCGAGCGCCGAAGTCGGCATGGCCATAATGGCCGCTGCTCCAAATGCAAGGCCGCAGCCGAGCTTCTTGAGCGTGTTGACAGGATGAGTAAACCTCATGATCCCTCCCAACTGTTGAAACCCCGCGAAACCGTACGGAGTTTCAGCTAATAAATACATCTACTAGCCTAAAGGAAGTGTAAAGAATATTCATTCGACAACAGCTTTTACTCGATGAGCGTGAAGAAATATACGATGAGCGGATAATAATACTCATTTTGTGACTTTAGTTAAATAAAGACACCCTGCATTTACTGTAGCTAAATAAAGCATCAGACAATGCTCAAAAATAAACCTCTCCCGCTGTTTGGGATTTGCATAAACAACGGGAGAGTCGATAACTGGATGAATATCATACCAATGTGGATTTACTTCTTTCGGCGGTGAATCACATTGATGGCATAGCCGACGAGCATAGCCAAGACGATGACGATAAAGCCAATCAGGGGATTGTCGTTCATGGGGTCCTCCTATTTTCCGAGCGGTGAGAATTCGTCGACGATGAGGTCGAGACATTGCGGAAGCGCGCGGGCGCCAAAGACGCCGGAGTTGCTGGAGATGATCTCGCCATCGAACTGCATGCCTAGCGATGGCGTGCAAGTAATCTTGGCTTCCTTGGTCTGGATGATCTTAAACTGCGGACGGCCGAGCACTTTGCCGGCGGGATCGAGCGCGGCGGTGATTACCGTGGGGAGCAGCTGCACCGTGCGTACGGGCTCAATAACGACGATGTCGACCATGCCGTCGTCCATACGACAGTTGGGGAACAGGTTGATGTCGTTTTGGATGACCGAGGTATTGCCTGCCATGCAGCAGATGCCGTCGAGCTCCTCGACAATGCCGTCGTGCTCAATGGCAAAGTGCGCCACCGTGGGGTTGGGCGTGGCGAGCGCGGAGAGGAAGTAGGCGATCTCGCCAATGTCGTTTTTAGTGGGAGCGGCCTTCATCATGATCTCGGCGTCGAAGCCCGAGCCGGCGATGATGATGAAGCCGTGGCGCTTCTCGTTGCCGTTCTCATCGAGCCAAAAGAGCTCGCCCATGTCTACTTTGACCGTGCGGCCGGCGCGGCAAGCCTTGGCAAGCGCCGCTGCCTCGGGGGCATTACCGATGTTGTTAAAGAACAGGCAGGCCGTGCCGGAGGGGAAGACGAGCGTGGGGACGCCGCACCCGCGCATCTGGTCGAGCACGTTGGAGACGGTGCCGTCTCCGCCCGAAACGACCACGCGATCGAACTCGCGAACGTCCGCTACCGCGTCCTCGGGCTCCATGCCATCGCCGATGAAGCGCATCACGACCTCGTCGCCGCCCTGTGCAAGGGCGTGCGTGAATGCGTAGATTTCATCGGAGCTGGGACCCGATGCCGGGTTGTGGATGATAAGGCAGCGCATACTTACGTTCCCGTTCTGTGACTAACCGAGTATAGTTGTAGAGCAATGCCGATATCCTACCCGTGTTTTTCGGGCCTAACCTTATTTGATGGGTTGATATGTACATTTCCACACATCAGGCTCTGGTCGACTTTTGCCAGCGCGCCCGCGAGTTCGACGCGATCGCCGTCGATACCGAGTTTTTGCGCGAGCGCACGTTTCACCCGCGCCTGTGCCTGGTCCAGATTGCCACCCCCGCCGAGAGTGTCGCTGTCGATCCGCTGGCGATCGACGACCTGTCTCCCTTGGCCGAGCTTATGGCTGACGAGGGCGTGGTCAAGGTATTCCATGCTTGCTCGCAGGACATGGAAGTTATGCTCCATACCGTGGGCGCACTGCCGCGACCGATTTTTGACACGCAGGTTGCCGCCGCCTTTTTGGGCGAGCGCCAGCAGATTTCGTATGGTGCGCTCGTTCAGACGTTCTGCGGCGTATCACTGCCCAAGACCGAGTCGCTGACCGACTGGTCGCGCCGCCCGCTGACCGACAAGCAGATTGAGTACGCGATCGATGACGTCAAGTATCTGATCGTTGCCTATACCGAGATGATGAGCCGTCTGCGCGAGCTGGGCCGCGTGGATTGGGTGCTCGACGAGTTGCGTCCTCTGGCCGACGAGTCGCACTACCGCGCCGACCGCCACGAAGCGTTCCGCAAGGTCAAGCGCATCAACTCGTGCAGCCGCCATCAGCTGGGCATTGCGCGCGAGCTTGCTGCCTGGCGTGAGGACCGCGCTGAGCGGCGCAATATCCCGCGCAAGTGGGTTATGTCCGACGATACGCTGCTGGCGCTCGTCAAGCGCAATCCCGTGCGTGTTGAGGAGTTCCGTAGCATCCGCGGCACCGACCAGCTGGGGGAGCGCGACGTGGACGGCGCGCTCATGGCCATCAAGCGCGGAGCGAGCTGTCCGCACGATCGCCTGCCGCTCTTGGTGCGCGGACATCGTCAGATTTCGCCGGAGCTGGAGAGCGTGACTGACCTTATGTATGCGCTTATTCGCCTGGTTGCCGAGCGCTCGGGCGTGGCGACCTCGGTCATTGCCTCGCGCGATGACCTGGCCGACTATATTGAGCATCCCGAGCAGAGCCCCCTGCGCGAAGGCTGGCGCTTTGAGCTCGTGGGCTCGCGCCTGGACGATTTGCTCTCGGGCAATATGGGACTCACCGTGAAGGACGGAAAGATTGAGTTGTTATAGGGAAGCCTAGCCGGCTGAGTGGGTAGAATGCCTCCAACGTGTAACTCGATTCGGAGGAATTCGCATGCCTTATTACTATGGTTACGGCTTTGGCATCGACCCGCTGTACCTGCTGGTTGTCCTTGTTTGCACGGTGCTCGGTCTTGCCGCGCAGAGCTATATCAACTCGACGTACAAAACCTGGTCCAAGGTTCGCTCGGACGGCGACACGGGCGCCACGGTCGCTCGCCGCATGCTCGACGCCAACGGTTGTAACGCCGTGGGTATCAAGGGCGTAGCTGGTGAGCTCACCGACCACTACAACCCGCAGGATAACAATCTGTATCTCTCGGATGCCAACCGTTCGGGCGGGTCGGTCGCAAGCGTTGCCGTGGCCTGCCACGAGGCAGGCCATGCCGCGCAGCGTCAAAGCGGCTATGCCATGATGAAGGTACGCACCGCCCTCGTGCCGGTCGTCAACTTTACCCAGAACACTTGGACCATCGTGCTGCTCATGGGTCTGTTTATGAACATTGCCGGGCTCACGACCCTCGCGTTGATCTTCTTCTCGTTTAGCGTGCTGTTCCAGCTCGTTACGTTGCCTGTTGAGATTGACGCCAGCCGACGTGCTGTGGCGTACATCGAGCAGTCGGGTATGAGTTCCAAGCAGGTCAACGGCGCCAAGAAGGTGCTGACGGCAGCCGCGCTTACCTATGTGGCTGCAGCGCTCACTTCGATCATTCAGCTGCTCTACCTTATGGCTCGCTACAACAGAAACTCCAACCGATAACAAATGGGACAGGCAGGCGCCGCGGGGATTCGTGTCCTCGCGGCGCTGTACTATGTGTTGGACTTAATTTCGCACGGGGCCGGAGCCTCTGTGCTCGATAACGAAAGGAGGCTGCGTGGCAGGCTGGAACCTAACCGGTAATGCCGTTTCCGCCGAGTTCGACGGTTCGGACGAGCAGGAGCGCAAGGAGCTCAGCGTGAGCCAGGCGGTGGAGATCGCCGCCGGTGCGCTCGATGCCATTCCGCAGCTGAGCGTCTTGGGCGAGGTCACGGGTTTTCGTGGTCCTAACGCCCGAAGCGGCCACTGCTATTTCCAGATCAAGGACGATTCGGCCGCCGTTGACTGCATCATTTGGAAGGGTGCCTATCTCAAGCGCACGTTCGATCTGCGCGACGGTATGCAGGTGAGCTTTAAGGGCAGCTTCAATCTCTATAAGGCTACGGGCCGCATGAGCTTTGTCGCTCGCTCGTTTTCGCTGGCGGGGGAGGGCCTGCTGCGTCAACAAGTGGCGCAACTGGCCGAAAAGCTACGCCGCGAGGGCCTGATGGACGAAGCGCGCAAGCGCCGCATCCCGGTGTTCTGCTCCCGCGTGGCGGTCGTCACCTCGCTTTCGGGTGCCGTAATCGACGACGTCAAGCGCACATTGCGTCGTCGCAACCCGCTCGTCGAGCTCGTCTGCGTGGGTGCCAAGGTACAAGGCGAGGGTGCGCCGACAGAGCTCATTGAGGGCCTGCGCCGCGCCGCTTCCATTACGCCGGCGCCCGACTGTATTTTGTTGGTGCGCGGCGGCGGCTCCTTTGAGGACCTCATGACCTTTAATGACGAGGAGCTTGCCCGCGCGGTGGCGGCTTGTCCTGTGCCCGTGGTGACCGGCATTGGCCATGAGCCCGATACCTCGATTTGCGACATGGTGAGCGACCGCCGCGCCTCCACGCCCACGGCGGCGGCCGAATCGGTGGCGCCGGCTATGACGGAGCTGGCCGATGTGCTCGAGGCGCGCCATCAGCGTCTGGGTGCCGCGATGGCATCGATGATTGGGTCGAATCAGGTCGACCTGGAGATGCTCGATCAGCGTGGTCGCCGCGCTTGGAATACCTATACGGCCCGTCTGGGCGATGCACTCGATGCCGCCGCCTGCCGCCCGTGCCTCAACGACCCCACATTTATGGTCGAGCGTCGCGAATCGGAGCTTGCACTGACTGCCGATCGCCTGTCGGGCGCCATAGCGCGCTCGGTCGGGACATTCCGCTCCAACTTTGAGCGCCTGCCCGAGCGTCTGGTTGCAAGCACCTCGGGGCTCGATGGCAAGCGCCATGCGCTCACGCTTGCGAGTTCCCGCCTGGAGCATCAGGGGCGCACGATGCTCAGCAAACCTGCGTCCGACCTGGGCCGTGCGGCAGCCTCGCTCGATGCCCTGTCGCCGCTCAAGGTGCTTGCCCGTGGCTATTCCATCGCGTACGGCGATGATGGGGTGGCTACGAGCGCCAAGACCTTTAAGCCCGGCGACGCCATCCGCGTGCGTATGGCAGACGGCAACGTGGCGGCAACGGTCGATACGGTCGAGTAGACCGCGTTTCATAGCGATAAACCTTTAGGAAAGGAAACAGATATGGCAGAGAAGACCCCGGTCGAGCAGCTTACGTACAAGCAGGCCTCGCAGGAGCTTGAGCTCATCATCCGCAGCCTGGAGTCGGGCGATATGGAGCTCGAGGAGTCGCTCGAGAGCTACACGCGCGGCGTCGAGCTCCTCAAGAGCCTGCGCACCCGCCTGTCCGATGCCGAGCAGAAGGTCTCGGTGCTTCTTAAGGACGTCGACGGCAACGACGTGCTCGCCGACGGCGAAGCCGCCAACACGGACGACAACCTCTCGTTCTAACCATCCCGACCAAATATAATTACCTTGGTCTGTGAGAAAGGAACCAGCCATGTGTGACTGCATCTTCTGCAAAATTGCCAACCACGAGATCCCCTCGACCGTTGTCTATGAGGACGACCAGGTCATCGCCTTCGACGACCTCAATCCCCAGGCGCCGGTTCACACGCTCGTGATCCCCAAGAAGCACTACAGCGATATCACCGATAACGTGCCGGCCGAGACCATGGGCGCCATGGCTCACGCCATCCAGGAGGTCGCTAAGGCCAAGGGCTTGGAGGACGGTTTCCGCGTCATCTCCAACAAGGGCGTCAACGCCGGCCAGACCGTCATGCATTTCCACATGCACGTCCTCGGCGGCAAAAACCTGGGCGAGAACCTCATCTGAGGGTGCGTAGTCCGTCGACTTGGCTGCCTTTGGAGTAATCTATGCAGCTTTCTCAACTCGAATACCTTCAAGCGGTAGCGAACTATGGCGGCGTGCGCAAAGCAGCTCGCGCCGTTCGTGTGAGTCCGCAGGCCGTTTCGTCGGCAATCAAAAAGTTGGAATCTGAGTATCAGATTGTTTTGCTCGACCGATCGGCGGGGGAGGCTGTTTTGTCTCCGGCGGGCAGAGAATTTGCGCGTCGTGCACGCGTGATCCTGGCGCAAGTCGACGATCTCAAAAAGTATGCTCAATCGAGGGACGACGGCGTCTCGCCCGACGGCCACTTTCGTCTTTACGCCCCCTGTCTTCACGGGCGGGGGCGCCTTTTTTCCGAAAACTGGTACGACTCGTTTGAAAGCTCGCACCCTCATATTCACCTTGATGTGTGGCATCAGCCAACGGCTACATGCTTTGAATCACTTGTGCTTGGCATTTCGGATGCGGCCATCTCATTTGAGGAACCAAGGGACAGTGTCCTTTCTTCGAAATACTTGGGTGAAAAGGAGCTCAAGGTTCTTTCGTGCCCAGCGGGTCATCAATCTGTTGACGCTATGACCGTTCGTGAGTTATTGGGCGGCAGGTTAGCTGTTCCCATTAATTTGTCGCCCTGTCTCAACGCGATTAACCAATGCCCTGAAGCCCAGCTCGTCAATTTTCGCTTCCGTGATGTTGAATACGGAAGCAGGGCCCAGATCCAGTTTCTTCAAGACGGGGGATTGATATTGGGTTTTTCTGGCTCTTCTCTCGCATCAGATGGATTGGAAGTGAGCGAGTGCTCCATTGAAGGCTCGCATGACGTAGCCTTGCCCATCTACTTTTGCTATCGACAAAATGCCTGGACCGATCGACACCAGACGGTTTTTCTTCACCTATTGCGTCACCTTGCCTCGTGAGATTAATTGGCTTCGAGACGTCAAGTGATTATTGACGCCTTGCAACACATAACTGACAGCTTTGCCCTCATGCTTTTCCAAGATTCCGATTTTAGATTGCTGACTCTTGGAGGGCGGAGTATGAAAAACCGTACGGTTTTGCTTTATATGACGTTCGTTTTTCTGTCGAACTTCAGCACCATTTTGTATTTTCTGACGGTTTACCTTGAATTTGTCGGATTCTCGATGGTGGCGATTTCTAGCATGATGATTGCATACCAAGTGAGCAAGTTCATCCTTGAAGTTCCCACTGGCTATATTGCCGATAGGTTTGGACGAAAGACAAGTGGTCTCGTTGGCGTCGTGGGGATGCTTGGATACTATGTCGCCCTGCTTCTCGTCCGTTCTCCTCTGCTTTTAATCGGCGCGTTTGCTCTCAAAGGTTTTGCCGTTGCATGTATGAGCGGATCCATAGAAGCGATTTACATTGACAGCGTCTCTCAGGACCAGCTCGTAAGGCTTAATGTCGTTGAGCGATTTGTTTTCTATGCCTCTTATGCCCTCTCCGCTTGTGTGGGCGGTTTCATTTCGTCCGCTGGCGCGTATCTCATTGGTCTTTCGGCAGATATCATCGCAATGGTGTTGACGTTGGTTGTCGTTGTCTGTATTCCTGAGGCGAGAAGAGAGGGCGCTGCGGTGACACCTGGGCATAGAATGAGCCCGAAGATGATCGGTGCCGCTATTGCGTGTAACGGCATTCTTCGTTCAGCGTTCATCATGGACTGTTCTCAGGCATTTGCTTTTGTCGCCCTGGAAGACTTTTTCTCACTGTTGCTTGCGGGTCGCGGAATGAATGCCGTCGTTTCGGGTGTGATCATTGCGGTCCAGCTCCTTGCCTCGGCCTCCATGGGGCTTATTGTGCCCAGTGTGATTGCTCATGTCGACAAGGGCCGTTTTGCGCGTATTTGCGGCATCGTGCGCCTTTTCCTGACTGCTCTATTTTTGATTCCCTTTACTCCGGTCTATTTGCTGCCCGTGTTCTATGTGTTGCAGACGGTCGCCTACTCGTTATTTGCTCCAATTAAATACTCAATTTTTCAAAATGCTGCCGATTCTTCGATGCGCTGTTCACTGATTTCGGTTCAAAGCCAGATGGTGGCGGTGGGTGCCATCCTTTTCTATTTGTTCAATGCTGCGTTGAGCAGCATCGCGGACATTCGAGTCATATTGCTTGTCGCGCTCGGGATTTCTTCTTTGGCGTATGTCCCCGCGCTCTTTCGTCTTACAAGCCAAAGGACATGAGCATTTAGGCGCCGATAACTTATATATCAATGCAATAAACCCGAGTGCGAGGGCGTTTGGGTTTATTATTGAAACGTATGTAACTTGGCGGCGCCACACCGCCTGTTAGTAGGGAGACACATGAACGTTCTGGTCGTTAACGCGGGATCTTCGACCCTTAAGTATCAGGTCATCGATACCAAGTCCCACAAGGTGTCCGCAAAGGGCTCCTGCGAGCGCGTCTGCTTTACCGGCGGTACCTTCACCCACGCTGCCAACGGTTCCAAGAAGGTGACCGAGAACATCGAGTTCCCCGACCACAAGGTCGCCATCGAGGTCGTCCTGAAGGACCTCGAGGCCAACGGCGTCAAGATCGAGGGCATTGGCCACCGTATCGTTCAGGGCGGCTGGTACTTTGGCGATTCCTCCCTCGTCGACGAGGACGTTCTCGCCAAGATCCGTGAGGTCGCTCCGCTGGCGCCGCTGCACAACAACCCCGAGGCCAACGTTATCGAGTTCTGCCTGGAGCAGTATCCCGATCTGCCCAACGTTACGGTCTACGACACCGCTTTCCACTTCAACATGCCCGAGGTCGCCAAGACCTACGCCCTGCCCAAGGACGTTTGCGACAAGCTGCACATCCGTAAGTATGGCGCTCATGGCACCAGCTACCGTTACATCTCCAAGAAGGTCGCCGAGATGACCAACGGCGAGGCCCGCAAGGTCGTTGTGTGCCACATCGGTTCCGGTGCCTCCCTGTGCGCCATCGAGGACGGCAAGTGCATGGATACAACCATGGGTCTCACCCCTCTCGACGGCGTCATGATGGGCACTCGCTGCGGCTCCATCGACCCTGCTACCGTGTGCTACCTGCAGCGCGAGGGCGGCTACACCTTCGACGAGGTCGACGAGATGATGAACAAGAAGTCCGGCCTTTTGGCTGTGACCGGTGGCAAGACCAACGACTGCCGCAACGTCGAGGAGCTTGCCGCCGCTGGCGACCCCGAGGCTCAGCTCGCCTTCGACATGTTCGTCTACAAGATTGCCGCCAAGGCTGCCGAGATGGCCACTTCCATGTGTGGCATGGACACGCTGGTCTTCACCGCCGGCATCGGTGAGCACGCTCCGGCCGTTCGCGCCGGCGTTGCCGACCGTCTGGCCTTTATGGGCGTCAAGATGGACCATGCCCGTAACGCCCTGCGTGGCGATGGCGCTTGGTGCCTGTCTGCCAAGGATTCCAAGGTCAAGATCTTCGTCATTCCCACGGACGAGGAGTTCATGATCGCTTCTGACGTCGAGCGCATCGTCAACGGCAAGTAATTGCAAGAGGGGAGGGGCTGGACGACCAAGTGCCGTTCAGCCCCTCTTTTGCGCTCGTTGGGCGATATGCCTGATAGCTATTTATTAAGATGTGATAACTTCTTATTAAAATGCGGTCGCCTTAAGAGGTCTGCGTCGACCGTATTGCACTGCAAAGGAGTCTCATGAACGTACTTGTTGTCAACGCCGGCAGCTCAAGCCTTAAATATCAGCTTCTGGATACCGATACCCGCGAGGTTTTCGCCAAGGGCAACTGCGAGCGTATCGGCTCGGACATGGGTATCTTTGGTCATTCCGAGAACGGTGGCGCCAAGCAGACCGAGGAGGTTCCCTTCCCCGATCATCGCTCTGCTATCGCTCGTGTGCTCGAGGAGCTCGAGAAGACCGACTTTACGATTGATGGCATTGGGCATCGCATCGTTCAGGGCGGCTGGCACTTCGATGATTCCGCGGTCGTCGACGACGAGGTCATGGCCAAGATCCTTGAGGTGGCACCGCTTGCTCCGCTGCACAACTACGGCGAGGCCGCAGCAATCGAGTATTGCCGCGAGAAGTATCCTGAGCTGCCCAACGTCGCCGTTTTCGACACCTCGTTCCACATGACCATGCCCGAGGTCGCCTACACCTACGCCCTGCCCAAGGACGTGTGCGACAAGTACCACGTGCGCAAGTACGGCGCCCACGGTACGAGCCACCGTTACGAGTGGATGATGGCCAAGGAGATCCTTGGCTCGCGTTGCCACCGCCTGCTCTCGTGCCATTTGGGCAACGGTGCCTCGCTCGCTGCCATCGAGGACGGCGTGTGCCGCGACACCACGATGGGGCTCACGCCGCTTGACGGCCTGATGATGGGAACCCGCTGCGGCTCCATCGACCCGGCTACCGTGTGCTACCTGCAGCGCGAGGGCGGCTACACCTTCGACGAGGTCGACGAGATGATGAACAAGAAGTCCGGCCTTTTGGCTGTGACCGGTGGCAAGACCAACGACTGCCGCAACGTCGAGGAGCTTGCCGCCGCTGGCGACCCCGAGGCTCAGCTCGCCTTCGACATGTTCGTCTACAAGATTGCCGCCAAGGCTGCCGAGATGGCCACTTCCATGTGTGGCATGGACACGCTGGTCTTCACCGCCGGCATCGGTGAGCACGCTCCGGCCGTTCGCGCCGGCGTTGCCGACCGTCTGGCCTTTATGGGCGTCAAGATGGACCATGCCCGTAACGCCCTGCGTGGCGATGGCGCTTGGTGCCTGTCTGCCAAGGATTCCAAGGTCAAGATCTTCGTCATTCCCACGGACGAGGAGTTCATGATCGCTTCTGACGTCGAGCGCATCGTCAACGGCAAGTAATTGCAAGAGGGGAGGGGCTGGACGACCAAGTGCCGTTCAGCCCCTCTTTTGCGCTCGTTGGGCGATATGCCTGATAGCTATTTATTAAGATGTGATAACTTCTTATTAAAATGCGGTCGCCTTAAGAGGTCTGCGTCGACCGTATTGCACTGCAAAGGAGTCTCATGAACGTACTTGTTGTCAACGCCGGCAGCTCAAGCCTTAAATATCAGCTTCTGGATACCGATACCCGCGAGGTTTTCGCCAAGGGCAACTGCGAGCGTATCGGCTCGGACATGGGTATCTTTGGTCATTCCGAGAACGGTGGCGCCAAGCAGACCGAGGAGGTTCCCTTCCCCGATCATCGCTCTGCTATCGCTTGCGTGCTCGAGGAGCTCGAGAAGACCGACTTTACGATCGATGGCATTGGGCATCGTATCGTTCAGGGCGGCTGGCACTTCGATGATTCCGCAGTTGTCGACGACGAGGTTATGGCCAAGATTCTTGAGGTGGCACCGCTTGCTCCGCTGCACAACTACGGCGAGGCCGCAGCGATTGAGTATTGCCGTGAGAAGTATCCGGAGCTGCCCAACGTGGCGGTCTTCGACACCTCGTTCCACATGACCATGCCCGAGGTTGCCTACACTTACGCCCTGCCCAAGGACGTGTGCGACAAGTATCATGTGCGCAAATATGGCGCCCACGGAACGAGTCATCGTTACGAGTGGATGATGGCCAAGGAGATCCTGGGCTCGCGCTGCCACCGTCTGCTTTCGTGCCATTTGGGTAACGGTGCTTCGCTCGCTGCTATCGAGGACGGCGTGTGCCGCGACACCACGATGGGCCTCACGCCGCTCGACGGCCTGATGATGGGCACTCGCTGTGGTTCCATTGACCCGGCCACCGTGTGCTACCTCCAGCGCGAGGGAGGCTACAGCTATCAGGAAGTTGATGACATGATGAACAAGCAGTCTGGTCTGCTTGCCATCTCGGGCATCTCCAACGACGCCCGCGACATCCGTACACGCGCCTCCGAGGGCGACGAGCGCTGCCTGCTCGCCTTCGATATGTTCGCCTACAAGGCCATGCAGCAGGCCGGCTCCATGATCGCTTCCATGGCGGGCGTGGACACCATCACCTTTACCGCCGGCATCGGCGAGAACGACTGGTCGATCCGCAAGGCCTTCTGCGACTGCTTTGAGTGGCTGGGCGTACGCATCGACAACAACAAGAACCGCGAGGCCGTGGGCAACGGCCCGCAGGTCATCAGCGCCGCCGGCTCTTCCGTCACGGTCATGGTCATCCCCACCGACGAGGAATACATGATCGCCCACGACGTCGAGCGCCTGACCAAGAACAACTAACGCATTCGTCTGAAATTGACAAAAAGGCCTCCAGAGCAACAGCTCCGGAGGCCTTTCTACTAGCAGGCGGAAATTCCAGTCCCAAAGTGATCGCCACCAGCAACGCCTGCGCTCCCAGCAACGGCACCCATCCATTCAGATTTTCAGCCCCAGCTCGTAGCCAAGCCGCCGTCCACCCCGGATTCCCTGATTGCTACGTGGTGGCAGGGACCCTACAGGGTAAAGCTCTGAAAATATTCCGCAGGACGCATGAAACCCCCGCCGCACGAAGTGCGCAGCGGGGGTTTCATGCATGTCCGAGGACGTTTTCAGAGCTTTACCCTGTAGGGTCCCGAGGGGATATGTCCGCTACTCAGCCATCTGAGCCTGGACGGCGGTGATGGCTACGACACCCACGATGTCGTCGGCAGAGCAGCCGCGCGAAAGGTCGTTGACCGGCTTGGCGATGCCCTGCAGGATGGGGCCGTAAGCGTCGGCGCCGGCGAAGCGCTGGACCAGCTTGTAGCCGATGTTGCCGGCCTCGAGATCGGGGAACACAAGCACGTTGGCCTTGCCGGCAACGGAGGAGCCGGGGGCCTTGAGCTGGGCGACGGTGGGAACGATGGCGGCGTCGAGCTGCAGGTCGCCATCGATGGCGAGTTCGGGAGCCTTCTCCTTGCAGAACTTAACGGCCTCCTGGACCTTCTTGGCGACCTCGCCGCCGGCGGAGCCCATGGTGGAGTAGGAGAGCATGGCCACGTGCGGCTCGACGCTGCCCATAAAGGTGGACCAGGAGTGAGCGGAGGCGATGGCGATCTCGGAGAGCTCGTCGGAGGACGGGTTGATGTTGAGGCCGCAGTCGGCGAAGATCAGCGTACCGTCGGTGCCGAACTGCGGGGTGTCGGTGCACATCACGAAGAAGGCCGAGACCAGCTTGGTACCCGGGGCGGTCTTAAGGATCTGCAGCGCGGGGCGCAGGGTGTCGGCGGTGGAGTGGCAGGCGCCGGAGACCAGGCCGTCGGCGTCACCCATCTTGACCATCATGGTGCCAAAGTAGGTGGCGTCCATCACCTGGGCGCGAGCCTGCTCGATGGTGACGCCCTTCTTGGCGCGGAGCTCGGCAAACTTCTGCGCGTACTCCTCGTGCTTCTCGGCATTGCGCGGATCGATGACGGTGGCGCCGGGAACGTTGATCTCGTCGGGGTTGCCCAGGATGACGATCTTTGCCAGGCCCTCCTCGATGATCTTGGTGGCCGCGACGATGGTGCGCGGATCCTCGCCCTCGGGCAGGACGATCGTCTTAAGGTCGGCCTTGGCGGCAGACTTCATACGGTTAAGGAAATCGCTCATGTTACTCCTTACAAGCGTTTCACTAAGCTCCAGGCGCCCGGCTGTTCACGAATAAACCCGCTGCTAGCGGGTTTATCTTTCAAATTTGTACGCCGCGGTGCTTGAGCTTTCCTTGTGTGGCAAGCTCATTATAGGACGCATTAGCGCTATAATCGCTCTGATAAATATGTCTCGAAGAATGTTCGAGAAAAGCCCAGCTAACGAGCCCGTGGCTTTTGACAAGGAGTATCGATGCAGATTACCTCAGGCCTGCCTGAAGGCTTTAATGCCGGTGCGTACGACATGATCGTTGTCGGCGCCGGTTATGCCGGTGCCGTTTGCGCCCGCCGTCTTGCCGAAACCATCGGCTATCGTGTTGCCGTTTTGGAGCGCCGAAGCCACATTGCGGGCAATGCCTTCGACTGCACTGACGAGGCGGGAATCCTGGTCCACGAGTATGGTCCGCACATCTACCATACCTTTAACGAGCGCGTCCACAATTTCCTGTCGCGCTTTACCAAGTGGACGGACTACCAGCACAAGGTGCTCGCCAACATCAACGGTACCCTAATGCCCGTGCCCTTTAACCATGCGAGCCTTAAGCTTGCCTTTGGCGATGAGCGCGGCGAGGAACTGTACCAAAAGCTCGTGGAGACCTTTGGCAAGGACGTCAAGGTGCCCATTATGGAGCTGCGCAAGAAGAACGACCCGGATCTTGCCGAGGTCGCCGATTATGTCTATGAGAACGTCTTTTTGCATTACACCATGAAGCAGTGGGGCCAGACGCCCGACCAGATCGACCCCTCGATCACCGGCCGCGTCCCCGTCTTTGTGGGCGATGACGATCGCTACTTCCCGCAGGCTCCTTTCCAGGGTATGCCGCAGGACGGCTATACCGCGCTGTTCGAGCATATGCTCGATCACGATCTGATTGATGTGTTCTGCGACGTGGACGCCCGCGACCTCTTCGAGATCGACGAGACCACCGTCAAGATCGACGGCAAGGTCTATGGCGGCGAGATCGTCTACACCGGTCCGCTCGACGAGCTGTTCAACCTCGACCTGGGCGCGCTGCCGTACCGCACGCTCGATATGAAGTTCGAGACGCTCGATATGGACCAGTTCCAGCCCGTGGGCACCGTCAACTACACCACGAGCGAGGACTACACGCGTATCACCGAGTTCAAGAACATGACCGGTCAGGTCCTGCCCGGCAAGACCACCATCATGAAGGAGTACTCCAAGGCCTATACGCCCGGCTCGGGCGAGACACCGTACTACGCCATTCTTGAGCCCGAGAACCGTGAGCTCTATGAGCGCTATCTTGAGCGCGTCCAGAACCTGACGAACTTCCACCCGGTGGGTCGTCTGGCCGAGTATCGTTACTACGATATGGACGCTGTGACCAATTCCGCCCTCGATCTTTCGGATGAGATTATCGCCTGCCATGCATAAAGTCATAACATTCGGTATTCCCTCGTATAACGCCGCCAAGGACATGGACCATTGCATCACCTCCATCTTGGAGGGGAGCAATTACGCCACCGATATCGAGATTATCGTGGTGGACGACGGCTCCAAGGACGAGACGGCCGATAAGGCCGATGAGTGGGAGGCGCGTTATCCCGGTATCATTCGTGCGGTACACCAGGAGAACGGCGGCCACGGTATTGCCGTCCTTTCGGGTCTGCGCGAGGCACAGGGCACCTACTACAAGGTTGTTGATTCGGACGACTGGCTTGACGGCGCTGCCCTTTCGACCATGCTGTCGATTCTGCGTGGCTTTGAGGAGCGCGACCAGCGCGTTGACCTGTTTATCTCGAACTACGTGTACGAGAAGGTTTACGAGGGCACGCATACCGCTATTGGCTACAAATTTGCCCTGCCGCGCAAGAAGATCTTTTCCTGGGATCAGATCGGTCATTTCCGCCTGGACCAGAACCTACTCATGCACAGCCTGTGCTATCGCACGGATGTGCTGCGCGAGTCCAACCTTCCCATGCCGCCGCACACGTTCTATGTGGACAACATCTACGCCTACGTGCCGCTGCCGCGTTGCAAGACCATGTACTACGCCGACATCGACCTCTATCGCTACTTTATCGGTCGCGAGGGCCAGAGTGTCAACGAGGCCACGATGGTCAAGCGTCTGGACCAGCAGTTCCGTGTGACGCGCATCATGATGGAGTCGTACCACCTGTACAGCGATGTTGAGTCGTCGCGTCTGCGCTCGTACATGATGGGCTATTTCACCATGATGATGGCGATCTGCTCGGTGCTTACCAAGCTTTCCGAGGAAGATTGCGCCGACGAGCGCCTAAAGACGCTGTGGAATGATTTGAAGGCCTATGACGAGCGCATGTATCGTCGTGCCCGCTACGGCGTGGTCGGGTTCTTCACCAATCTGCGTGGACGGGCCGGAGACAAAACCACACTCGGCCTATACCGTCTTGCCTCTAAGATCTTCAAATTCAACTAACTGTTGAGTAATCGCTGCTGATAGGTTGACTGGGCCCCTTGGCCTTTAGTTTGCTACTGCGAACAGTCCTGCTCGCATGGAAAGCACATTAAGTGCTTTCCGGCTCGTGCGGAACTTGTATCAAACTAAAGGCCAAGGGGCCTCTGCTATAAGAATCGATTGTCAGGTTATTTGAATTTGAAGATCTTCGACGCGCGGTACACAGGGGCCTGGGCTGAAAAAATATTAGTTGGTAGTCGGTCGGAGGCGGGCGGGCATTACGTTTGTCGCGAGTTCCGCATGCAAAGAAGGCCACTTAATGTGGCCTTCGTCTTGCATAGGACTGTAGAGCAGCAAACGTAACGCCCGCCCGCCTCCGACCGACGGTCGAGTGGGGGTTACTTCGCGGCGCCGGGGATGCCGTGGGAGGTTTTGGCGGTTTTGGCTCCGTTTACGATGGCGGTTTGCAAAGTCCTTACGGCGAGCATGCCCAGCAGGTCTAGGGGAACGGCGGCACTTGCCTGGGCGCCCAGTTTGCCGCTGGCGAGGGTGTAGATGGTGTCGCCGTCGTTGGTGGTGTGCGTGGGACGGATGGCGTGTGCGTAGGCGTCTGCGGCCATCTGGGAGACCTTGGTAGCTTGTGCCTTAGTGAGTTCCACGTTGGTGACGATGCAGCTGATGGTGGTGTTGGTGCGGTCGAGCGGCATCTGCATGGATCCGGCGGCGGCAAAGGCTGCGAGTTCCATGTCGACGATCTGGTCGCTATCGGCTGCGGCGCGCATGCCGGCGACCCACTCGCCGGTGAAGGGGTCGACCACGTTGCCGCAGGCGTTGACCGAGACCACGGCGCCCACCTTGATGGGGCCGAGTGCCACGGCGGCAGCTCCAAGGCCGGCCTTCATGCAGGTGGCAGGCCCCATGAGCTTGCCTACAGTGGCGCCGGTGCCGGCACCTACATTGCCCTGCTCGAGCGTGGTGGGGGTGTGGTCGAGCGCCTCGCGCACGGCGGAGATGCCTGCCTCAATGTCGGGGCGTACGGTGGGGTTACCAAAGGCGAGGTCGAAGATACAGCTGGAGCACACGATAGGCACCTGTGTGGGGCCGACGGGAAGGCCGATGCCGCGGCTCTCAAGCTCGCGAGCGACGCCGCTTGCAGCCTCGAGGCCAAAGGCCGATCCACCCGAAAGGCAGACGGCGTGGACCTTGTCGACGGTGTTCTCGGGTCGCAGCAGGTCGGTTTCGCGCGATGCTGGAGCACCGCCGCGAACGTCAACGCCGCCGGTGGCGCCCTCGGGTGCCACGATTACGGTGCAACCGGTGCCGGCCTCCTCGTCCGTATAGTTGCCATAGCAAAAGCCATCGACATCGCAGACGTCAATGGCCTCGAGCAGTGTATCCATGTTTAACTCCTATCGGTTTTCCGCCGCGCCTTGTGCCCGGTCGGGATCCGTACGGTACGCCAAAATTGTAGGCGCCGGGGGATACCCAGCGCCAGATGCAATTACGAGAGTTTTTGAATCGCGCGCGCGACGCGGGCGATGGGTAGGCCCACCACGTTATAGAAGTCGCCCGAAATATCGTGCACGAGCATGCGTCCGCCTGTGCCCTGAATGCCGTAGGCGCCGGCCTTGTCCATGGGCTCACCCGAGGCGACGTAGCGCTCGATCTGTTCGTCGGTGAGCTCGTAGAATGTCACGTCGGTCACATCGACAAACGACAGGCTCTCGGCGGCATGCGGGGCGGCCGTATCGCCTGCCTTAACGATGCAGACGCCGGTTGCGACCTGGTGCGTGCGGCCCGAAAGCTCACGAAGCATGGTGCGCGCCTCGCCCTCGGTTGCCGGCTTGCCCAAAATCTTGCCGTCGAAGGTGACGATGGTGTCGGCCGCGACGGTCAACTCATTGGGCTCGGCATACTCGGCAGCAACGGCAGCCGCCTTGGCGCGTGCCAAGCGCTCGACAAGCGTGAGCGGGGGCTCGCCATCAAAGGGCGTTTCGTCGATATCCGCGGGAATCACGCGAATGTTGTAGCCTGCCTCGCGCATCAGCTCTATGCGGCGCGGCGATTGGGAAGCCAAAATCATAGTTGGATGCCCTCGGCGACCTTCTCGACGGCCTTGTCGCCGGCGAGCGTGCGCAGCAGCTCCAATGCAAAGGGGAGTGACTGTGCCATGCCGCTGGCAGTGATGATGTTGCCGTCTTGAGTGACCTTCTCGCCGGTATAGGCGCCTTCGGGGAAGCTTTTCTCAAAGCCAGGGAAGCACGTGGCATGGCGCCCCTCGAGCAGGTCGAGCTCGCCCAGGATAAACGGGGCGGCGCAGATGGCGGCGACGTGCTTGGTCGCGGCGAACTCGCCGACCACGTCGCAGACGCGCTGATCTGCACGCAAGTTGGTGGCACCGGGCAGGCCGCCGGGCAGCACGACGCAGTCGTACTCGTCAAAGTTGATCTCATCAAAGAGTGCATCGCAGGTCACGGGGATCTGCAGCGAGCTTACGACCTCGCGCGTGGGCATGATCGAGACGAGCGTGGCACGCACGCCGCCGCGACGCATGACATCGACCATGGTCAAGCATTCAATAGTTTCAAAGCCATCGGCGGCGAGAACGGCAACGCTGGGCATGAGGGTTCCTTTCATAGGCGGCATACAATTAGCCGTCTTATACCCCGAAGACCTCCGCTTGCCACGCTCGATTTCCCAATGATTTTTCTGAGCAATGATTAAGTGGCTAGTTGCGCTTGAGGTGGACGACGGTCTCGCAGTGGAAGGTTTGTGGGAACAGATCGACTGGCGTGATCTTTACGGGGGAGAAGGTGCCTTCTTCGACAAAGCGTTTGAGATCGCGCGCCAGGGTGGCCGGGTCGCAGCTCACGTAGGCGACATCGCGGGCACTCGTGCTGGCGATAAGGTCGATCGCCTCGGGGGCGAGGCCTGCGCGCGGCGGGTCGACCACCAAGATGTCGGCATCCTGGTCGGGGAACTCGCGCACCGCGTCTCCGCCGATGACGTCGACGTTATCAAGCTTGTTGATTTCCAGGTTACGGCGTAGATCGCGCACGGCGGGGCCGTAGGCCTCGACGGCAGCGACAAAGTCGCAGCGGCGGGCGAGCGGCAGGGTAAAGGTGCCGGCACCGCAGTACAGGTCCACGGCAAGCTCGTCTTCCTGCGGGTCGAGCGCTTCCATGACAAGCTCGATCAAAATCTCGGCACCCTTGGTGTTGACCTGGAAAAAAGACGGGGCAGACAAGCGCATCTGACCCTCGGCGATATTTTCGGTCCATGAGCCCTCTCCGGCGAGCATTTCGACCTTGGAGACACGGCGGGCCTTCTTTTCGCCCTTGCTCATCACGCGCACGATGCTCGTGGGATGAGCGGCGTCCGCCAGCACGCGGGAGACCTGCGAGCGCGGAAAAGAGCCTGTGGGCGTCCAGAGTGCGACCTCGAGTGCCTTGGTGCGGCGCGATGCGCGAATGCCCACGCGTTCGAGCCCCAAGTCATGGCTGCCGCTTAGATAGTTGAGTGCGCCGACGACCGATTTGAGTGCCTTGGGGAAGCGTTTGTCGAACAACGGGCACGAATCGACGGTCACGATCTTGCGAGGATCGACACCGTGCATGCCAAGACGCACGCGGCCGTTTACAACGGTCGGCTCGAGTTCGATTTTATTGCGGTAGCCCCAATCATCCTTGGTGTGGCGGATGGGTTGCACCAGTTCATCGACTTGATCGGGGCTGAACTTGCCGATACGCTCGAGCGTGGAGCGCAGATTTTGCTCCTTGGCGGCGAGCTGTGCCGTGCGTGAGAGATTGCCCCACGAGCAGCCGCCGCAGATGCCCACGAAGGGGCAGGGAGGCTGAATGCGATCGGGGCTTGGCTCCAGAATCTCGGTGGTGCGGGCACGCATGAACGACTTGCCGTCCTGTACGACCTCGGCCTCGACGGTGTCGCCTGCCACGGCGCCCTGCACAAAGACGGCCTTGCCGTTGTCGGCGTGCGCCAGCCCGTCGGCGCCGTAGGTCATCGATTCTATAGTGAGCTTCATATTCCTGCCTGTCATTCGCGTTGTTGTTCGCACCATGGTAGCAGGGAAAAGCGCCCCGCATCCGAGGCTTTCCTCAAATGCGGGGCGCTTCTACAAACTGCTTCTACAAACGACTATTTCGTCTTGCCGGTAATGAGCGTCTTAAGACCCAGGCCGATCAGACCCAGGCCCATGCGCACGCGACCGGGGCGATGGCGCTCGATGGCCTTGGTCTTGCCGGCGGGCTTATCGCGACGGGCGCTCGTCTCGGGTGCGGGCTTGGTGACCTGCGGCTCGGGCTGAGGTGCAGGTGCGGGCTCGGGCTCAATGACGGTCGCCTGGACCTTCTGAACCTCGGGTGTGGTCGGCTGCGGCTTAGGAGCAGGGGTGGGCTTTGCCTCGGCGGCGGGCTCCGGAGTCGCGGTAGCGGGCTCGGGCGCTTTCTCCACGGCGGTCTCTGCGGCAGCCTCGGGCTCATTCACCGGGGGAGCTGCAACCGCTTCCGGTTTGGCAGCTGCCCCGTGTTCAACCTCGGCCTGAATGGCCTCCTCGGCCACGCGTTCCTTCTCCTGCGCACGCTGCTGCGCGGCGGCCTCGGCGTTGCGATAGGCACGCTCCAGTAGAGCTTCCTGCGAGTTGAAGGGTTTCTCACCCTCTGCACGCTCCACGGGGACCCAGGTGCCGTCGCTCGTGAGGCTGCGGGCCTTCACGTTGTCCCGCAGCTGCATGCCCATATACTCGTGCACTAGGGCGCGGCAGGTGGGGTCGAGCACGGGGAAGGCGATCTCCACGCGGTGCTCGGTGTTGCGCGTCATCATGTCTGCCGAGCTCAGGTAAATCATGTCCGAGTCCACGCCGAAAGCATAGACGCGCGCGTGCTCCAAAAAGCGTCCGACGATGGAGCGGACATGCACGTTCTCGGTCTTGCCCGGAATACCGGGCTTGAGGCACGAGATGCCGCGGATGATCATGTCTACGCGCACGCCGGCACACGATGCCTCGGCGATCTTGTCGATGACCTCGCGGTCGGTCAGCGAGTTGAGCTTAAAGAACACGCGGGCGGGCTCGCCGGCAAGGGCGCGCTGAATCTCGCGGTCAAGCCCGCGCATGATGAGCGGTTTCAGTCCGACGGGCGCCACACCCAGGAAGCGGTAGTCGCCGCGCAGGTTGCCCAGCGACAGATTGCGGAAGAACAGGTTGGCGTCTTCACCGATGCCGGGATGGGCTGTCATGAGCATAAAGTCGCTGTAGAGTTTGGCCGTCTTCTCGTTAAAGTTGCCGGTGCCCAAAAGCGTGAGGCGGGTGAGCGCCATGCCCTCGCGATAGGTGAGCTGGCAGATCTTTGAGTGGCATTTAAAGCCCTCGGAACCATAGATGACGGTGCAGCCCGCCTCTTCCAGACGCTCGGCCCACTCGATGTTGTTCTGCTCGTCAAAGCGGGCACGAAGTTCCATGAGCACCGTGACCTCTTTGCCGTTCTCGGCAGCATCGATCAGCGACTCGCACAGGCGGCTCTGCTTGGCCACGCGGTAGAGTGTGATGCGCAGCGAGATGCACTCGGGGTCGTAGGCGGCCTCGTGCACCAGATCCAGGAACGGATTCATGGCCTCGTAAGGGTAGAAGAGCAGCTTGTCGTGCTGCAGCACCTGCTCGCGGATGGAGCGGGTCATGTCGATGGTGGGGTTGGGCTGCGGCTTAAACGGCGTAAAGAGCAGCTCGTTGCGCAGGTGCTCGGGAATCTTGCCCTCAATGCCAAAGACGTAGCCCAGGTTGAGCGGGATATCGCAGGTAAAGACAGAGCGGCGCGAAAGCTCGAGCGCCTTGCGGATAGTCTTGAGCGTCGCCTTCTCGAGCGATCCCGAGACCGCGAGCACTACCGGCTGCAGGCGCAGGCGCTTCTTGAGAATGCGCTTCATGTGCTGGCGGTAGTCCTCTTCCTCCTCGACGCCCTCGCCGTCCGGATCGATGTCAGCGTTGCGGGTGACGCGGATCAGCGCACGATCCAGCGGCTTATAGGAGCCAAAGCAGCTGTCCAGGCAGGCGAGGATGACGTCCTCGAGCAAGATGTAGGAGTAGGTGCCGGTGGGCGAGGGGATCTCGACCACGCGGTTCATCGAGGCGGGAATCTCGATAAGGCCCAGCAGGCTCTCCTCGTCGGTGGCACCGTCCAGACCACAGGCCAGATAGAGCGCGCCATTGCGCAGGTTGGGGAAGGGGTGGCGAGGATCGATGACCAGCGGCGAGATGACCGGTGACACGTAGGCCTGGAAGTAGCGGGTTACAAAGGTGCGCTCCTCGGGCGTAAGCGAATCGATGCGGGCGCGGTGAACGCCCAAGGTGTCGAGCTTGCCCTCGATGCTCTTAAAGATGGACTCCCAACGGGTAAGGAGCCCGGGCATTTCGGCCATGACAGCATCGACCTGTTCGGAGGCGGTCATATTGCTCTTGTTGTCGACAGGTTGTTTTTTGAGCTCCGCCAGATCGGACAGGCCGCCCACGCGCACCATAAGGAACTCGTCGAGGTTGGACTCGAAGATCGAGACGAACTTTAGTCGCTCGAATAACGGAACGGTTTCGTCGAAGGCTTCGTCGAGCACGCGGTTGTCAAAGCGTAGCCAGCTGAGCTCTCGGTTTTGCGTGTACGAGAAGTCGCGCGGCGGTTTGCGCAGCTTTGCGGCGGCTTGCTTCTTTTCGATTTTGCTCGGCATATGCATCTGTCCGTTCAGTCCCCACAAGGGACGGTAGCCTAACACTAATCACTATTGTCTCAATTTAGTCGACCTGTAGCACGGACGCATCGCGCGAACGGTATCTTTACCTACTTCTTACGCTGCCAAGGCATGCAACTAACTGCCCAACTCGTTTGGAAACAATCTATATCCATACTCAACTGGTGAGGATGTATGAATAAGAATGATTGCGAGCTGAATATAATCGAATCCAAATTGAATCATGGACAAACGACATATATATGCAGAAAACCGTTTTAGCTATGCAATTCCTAAACATGAAAATATTTGTGCAATCTAGCTTAATTCCTTAGAAAAAAGAACATTTACCTTTGAAAACCTGCTTTAGAGAACCGAAGTGCATCATGGGGGAATCATATGCGATATACCGTTCATCGCACTTTGCTGACCGTTTGGGGGCGAGGTGGAATTGCAGGTGGTTTTTGGATATAACTAGAGCTGTCAGCAAGCAGCGTCCCATACGGAGGGGCGCTGATACATTCGGCCAGTAAGGCCCGAAAGAAAGGTAGGAGGCCATGACGAAAGGTCTGCACGTGCCTTCCGAGATCGGCAAGCTCAGGAAGGTCTGCCTGCACCGTCCCGGCGACGAGCTCCTCAACCTGCCGCCCGACGAGCTCGAGCGACTCCTGTTCGACGACGTCCCGTTCCTGGAGGTCGCACAGCAGGAGCACGACACCTTCGCCCAGATCCTGAGGGACCAGGGCGTGGAGGTCCTCTACCTCGAGAACCTCGTCGCCGAGGTGTTCGACCAGGTCCCCGGCGCCCGCGCCGAGTTCACCGACCAGTACATCGCCGAGGCCGGCATCCGCGGCCAGCACATGCCGCAGATCGTCCGCGAGAAGCTGGACTCCATCGAGGACAACCTCGAGTTCGTCAAGAAGACCATGGCCGGCATGACCAAGTCCGAGATCGACATGCCCCTCACGGCGTCCACGACCCTCGACTCCCTGGTCAACTCCGAGTCCGAGTCCGACCTGATCATCGACCCGATGCCCAACCTCTACTTCACCCGCGACCCGTTCGCGGTCGTCGGCGAGGGCGTCAACCTCAACCGCATGTACTCGGTCACCCGCAACCGCGAGACCCTGTACGGCAAGTACGTCTTCAAGTACCACCCCGACTACAAGGACGTCTCCCTGTACTTCCGCCGCGACTGCCAGTTCCACACCGAGGGCGGCGACGTGCTGAACATCAACGAGAAGACCCTCGCCGTCGGCATCTCCCAGCGCACCCAGGCCGCCGCGATCGACGTCATGGCCCAGAACATCTTCTGGAACTCCGACTCCAAGGTCGAGCGCATCCTGGCCTTCGACATCCCGGTCTCGCGCGCCTTCATGCACCTCGACACGGTCTTCACCCAGATCGACGTCGATAAGTTCACGATCCACCCCGCCATCATGGGCACCCTGCGCGTCTACGAGCTGACCGCCGGCAAGAACCCGGGCGACGTGAACATCCGCCTGATCGAGGACACCCTCGAGCACGTCCTGGAGGACGCCACCGGCGTCGACCAGGTCAAGCTGATCCCCTGCGGCGGCGGCGACCCGATCGCGGCCTCCCGCGAGCAGTGGAACGACGGCTCCAACACCCTGTGCGTCGAGCCCGGCAAGATCTGCGTCTACGCCCGCAACACCGTCACCAACGACGTGCTGTACAAGGAGGGCCTGGACCTTCTCGTCGTGCCCTCCGCCGAGCTCTCCCGCGGCCGCGGCGGCCCGCGCTGCATGAGCATGCCCTTCTGGCGCGAGGACCTCTAAGGTCTTCAAGGACCCGTACAGGTCATAATACATACATCTAGCTGCCATTAGATGTCTTCCATTGGGGCGGTGCGGGTTTTCGCACCGTCCCAATCTTGTATGAGGAACGTCAACACGGTTGGATGACTGCTTTTGTAAGGAGCTTGGCCATGGACATCAAGACGATTGGCGTTGAGGAATGGCTCAACGTTTGGGAGAAGAGCGCCACGTGGGACATCGCCCAGTCGACGATCTCGTCGCTCACCATGGGCGAGCTGCGCGCGCTCGATGAGCAGGACGGCGCCACGTTCTACGAGCGCCTGGACCGCGAGAAGATGAACTACGGCTGGATCGAGGGTTCGCCGGAGTTTAAGGCCGTGGTTGCCAAGCTGTATCGTCGGGAGGTCAATCCCGACCACATTCTGCAGACCAATGGCTGCACGGGTGCGAACCTCAACGCCATCATGGCCGTGGTCGAGCCCGGCGACCACGTTATCGCCGAGTGGCCCACCTACGCGCCGCTCTACGAGATTCCGCGCACGCTGGGCGCCGAGGTCGAGTATTGGGAGCTTCGCGAGGAACTCGGCTGGAAGCCCGATATCGAGGAGCTCAAGCGCATCGTTCGTCCCAACACGAAGCTCATCTGCATCAACAACGCATCGAACCCCATCGGTACCGTGCTCGATGCCGATACGCTCGGCCAGATTGCCGAGATCGCCCGCTCGGTGGGCGCCTATGTGCTGTGCGACGAGGTGTACCTGCCGCTTGAGAACACCGAGGACTTTTTGTCGATGGCCGATGTGTACGAGAAAGCCATCGTCACCAACTCGGTGTCCAAGACCTATTCGACGCCTGCTGCCCGCGTGGGCTGGGTTGTGGCAGACGAAGAGGTATCTAATCGCATTCGCACGTACCGCGACTACACCATGATTTGCGGCGGCGTGTTCAACGACGCCCTGGCGACCTATGTGCTCAAGCACAAGGACAAGATCCTCGAGCGCAACCGCAAGATCGTGTTTGGAAACCGCGATATCGCGCAGGCTTGGATCGACACGCAGCATCGTGTCTCCTGGACGGCCCCGCAGAGTGTGTCCACCTCGTTTATCCAGCTGGACATTCCCGAGGATGACGAGGAGTTCTGCAAGCGCCTGCTGTCCGAGAGGGGAGTGCTGCTGGTACCTGGCTGCCGCTTTGAGCTTCCCTGTGGCGCACGCCTGGGCTACTGCGCGAGCGAGGACGTTCTGCGCGAGGGCCTGAGGCTTTTGGGCGAGGCGCTGGCGGAGTTCGATCGCTAGGATTCCGACGGCTCTCAAGGCCGCTCAAATCTGCCTACGATTATCGATAACAGTCCCGTTTCCCATGAGGGGAGCGGGACTGTTTTTCTATACCGAGAAGTCAAGTTGTTACAAATGAGGCCGTAAGGCGAGCCGGTATTCGCTGGGCCTTATACTGAGCTTCCGGTGAACGGTACAAAGCGTCTGGTAAACGGTAATATGCTTACCAGAAATGAATAGGACAAACTTTTTTTTGAATAAAAATGAAAATGGTTGAGACGTGGTATGAATCGCTAATTCTATTCATAGCTTTATTAGAAATATGCAATTTGAGGGTGGTTTAATAAAGTTTAGTTCCATTTGCTATCTGGATTGAAAACGCGTTTAAGCACGTAAATAAACTTTATTAAATCAAAGTGTGCCATGCGTGAAGTATATGTGTATGCCGTTCACCCCTCATATAAAACCGTTCGGGGGCGAGGTGGAAGTATGAACTGATTTTGGATATAAATATGTCGTCAGCAATAACGCCTCACACGGAGGGGCGCTAACGAATCGGCCCTGACAGGGGCCCGAAAGAAAGGTAGGAGGCCATGACGAAAGGTCTGCACGTGCCTTCCGAGATCGGCAAGCTCAGGAAGGTCTGCCTGCACCGTCCCGGCGACGAGCTCCTCAACCTGCCGCCCGACGAGCTCGAGCGACTCCTGTTCGACGACGTCCCGTTCCTGGAGGTCGCACAGCAGGAGCACGACACCTTCGCCCAGATCCTGAGGGACCAGGGCGTGGAGGTCCTCTACCTCGAGAACCTCGTCGCCGAGGTGTTCGACCAGGTCCCCGGCGCCCGCGCCGAGTTCACCGACCAGTACATCGCCGAGGCCGGCATCCGCGGCCAGCACATGCCGCAGATCGTCCGCGAGAAGCTGGACTCCATCGAGGACAACCTCGAGTTCGTCAAGAAGACCATGGCCGGCATGACCAAGTCCGAGATCGACATGCCCCTCACGGCGTCCACGACCCTCGACTCCCTGGTCAACTCCGAGTCCGAGTCCGACCTGATCATCGACCCGATGCCCAACCTCTACTTCACCCGCGACCCGTTCGCGGTCGTCGGCGAGGGCGTCAACCTCAACCGCATGTACTCGGTCACCCGCAACCGCGAGACCCTGTACGGCAAGTACGTCTTCAAGTACCACCCCGACTACAAGGACGTCTCCCTGTACTTCCGCCGCGACTGCCAGTTCCACACCGAGGGCGGCGACGTGCTGAACATCAACGAGAAGACCCTCGCCGTCGGCATCTCCCAGCGCACCCAGGCCGCCGCGATCGACGTCATGGCCCAGAACATCTTCTGGAACTCCGACTCCAAGGTCGAGCGCATCCTGGCCTTCGACATCCCGGTCTCGCGCGCCTTCATGCACCTCGACACGGTCTTCACCCAGATCGACGTCGATAAGTTCACGATCCACCCCGCCATCATGGGCACCCTGCGCGTCTACGAGCTGACCGCCGGCAAGAACCCGGGCGACGTGAACATCCGCCTGATCGAGGACACCCTCGAGCACGTCCTGGAGGACGCCACCGGCGTCGACCAGGTCAAGCTGATCCCCTGCGGCGGCGGCGACCCGATCGCGGCCTCCCGCGAGCAGTGGAACGACGGCTCCAACACCCTGTGCGTCGAGCCCGGCAAGATCTGCGTCTACGCCCGCAACACCGTCACCAACGACGTGCTGTACAAGGAGGGCCTGGACCTTCTCGTCGTGCCCTCCGCCGAGCTCTCCCGCGGCCGCGGCGGCCCGCGCTGCATGAGCATGCCCTTCTGGCGCGAGGACCTCTAAGTCTTCCGTTTCCGGTGCGGTCTCCCTACAACCGCACCGGTTTCGCCCGTCAAACGGGCAACACTAATACTTACGTAATTCATTTTTTCGAAAGGAAACGAACCATGGGTGTTAACCTCTCCGGCCGTAGCTTCCTCAAGCTCCTCGACCTCACCACCGAGGAGATCGAGTACCTGCTCAAGCTCTCCAAGAACTTCAAGGACATGAAGCGCGCTGGCGTTCCGCACCGCTATCTCGAGGGCAAGAACATCGTTCTGCTCTTCCAGAAGACCTCCACTCGTACCCGCTGCGCCTTCGAGGTCGGCGGCATGGATCTGGGCATGGGCGTCACCTACCTCGATCCCGGTTCGTCGCAGATGGGCAAGAAGGAGTCCATCGAGGACACCGCCCGCGTTCTTGGCCGCATGTATGACGGCATCGAGTTCCGTGGCTTTGCCCAGGACGACGTCGAGGAGCTCGCTGCTAAGTCCGGCGTGCCCGTGTGGAACGGCCTGACCACTGAGTGGCATCCCACCCAGATGCTCGCCGACATCCTGACCGTCCAGGAGAACTTCAACTACGACATCAAGGGCAAGACCCTCGTCTTCATGGGCGACTGCAAGAACAACGTCGCTCGCTCCCTCATGGTTGTCTGCTCCAAGCTCGGTATGAACTTCGTGGCCTGCGGCCCCGAGGAGTGCATGCCCGCCGACGACGTCATCGAGGCCTGCAAGCCCATCGCCGAGGCCAACGGCTGCACCATCAAGCTGACCACCGACGTCAAGGACGGCGTCACCGGTGCCGACGTTATCTACACCGACGTGTGGGTCTCCATGGGCGAGCCCGACGAGGTCTGGGCCGAGCGCATCGCTCAGCTCACCCCGTATCGTGTCACCTCCGAGGTCATGGCTATGGCCAACCCGGGTGCCATCTTCCTGCACTGCCTGCCCAGCTTCCACGACACCAACACCACGATTGGCGCCGAGAAGTGCGAGCAGTTCGGCATCACCGAGCAGGAGGTCACCGACGAGGTCTTCGAGAGCCCCGCTTCCAAGGTCTTCGACGAGGCCGAGAACCGCATGCACACCATCAAGGCTGTTATGTACGCCACGCTCAAGTAAGAGCATCTAGCATCTCGCTCGGGGTGTCTTGCTGCACACCCCGAGCGGCTTTGTCTGGTAAATATCTCGCGTCGGGCGGTGGGCACGGCACGGAAGATCCGCTTCGCGCGAGAAAGTTAAATGATTTATGAAGGGGGGATGAGAACCATGACTGAGACCGCTAAGAAAAAGCGCGGTATGCCTTCATCGTTCACCATTCTTCTAGCTCTGCTGGCAATTGTTGCAGTGATTACCGTTATCGTCTCCGGCACGTCCGGCGGCGCGGTTACCGCAGCCCGCCTGAGCGATTTCTGCACCGCCCCGATCCTGGGCTTCGCTGACGCTCTGCCCGTCTGTCTCTTCGTTATGATCCTGGGCGGCTTCCTCGGCATGATGACCGAGACCGGCGCCCTGGACAACGGCATCGCCGTTCTGGTGCAGAAGCTTAAGGGCAACGAGATTATGCTCATTCCCGTGCTGATGCTCATCTTCTCCCTCGGTGGTACCACCTATGGTATGTGCGAGGAGACCGTTCCCTTCTACGCCCTGCTCGCCGCTACCATGATGGCCGCTGGCTTCGACCCCATGGTCGGTGCCGCTACCGTCCTGCTCGGCGCTGGCTGCGGCTGCCTGGGCTCCACGGTTAACCCGTTCGCCGTCGGCGCTGCCGTCGACGCTCTGACCGGCGTTGGCATTGAGGTCAACCAGTCCATCATCATCGGCCTCGGTGCCGTCCTGTGGATTGTCACTACCGCTATGTCCATCTTCTTCGTGATGAACTATGCCAAGAAGGTCAAGGCTGACAAGGGTTCCACCATCCTGTCGATGCAGGAGCTCAAGGACGCCGAAGAGGCTCACGGCAAGGCTGCTTCCGAGGTCCACAAGGAGGTCAAGCTCACCGGTCGTCAGAAGGGTGTTCTGATCGCCTTCGCCTTCACCTTCGTCGTCATGATCGTCGGCTTCATCCCGCTGGCCGACCTCAACGAGGGCGTCGCCAACTTCTTCGACGCTGGCGCTGTCTACGACGCCGACGGTAACGCCGTCGTCCAGGGCTGGTCTGCCCTGATCACCGGCCTGCCCATTGGTCAGTGGTACTTCGACGAGGCTTCCACCTGGTTCTTCCTCATGGCCGTCCTGATCGGTATCATCGGTGGCCTGTCCGAGAAGCAGATCGTCAACACCTTCATCACCGGCGCTGCCGACATGATGTCCGTTGTTCTCGTCATCGCCCTCGCCCGTGGTATCTCCGTCCTCATGGCTAACACCGGCCTCGACGTCTACGTCCTCGACGCTGCCGCCAATGCTCTGGCTGGCCTGTCCGGCGTGATCTTCGCTCCCATGAGCTTCCTGGTCTACTTCGGCCTGTCCTTCCTGATCCCCTCGACCTCTGGTATGGCTACCGTCTCCATGCCCATCATGGGACCGCTGGCTGTTAAGCTCGGCTTCTCGCCCGAGGTCATGGTCATGATCTTCTCCGCTGCTATCGGTGTCGTGAACCTGTTCACCCCGACCTCCGGTGCCATCATGGGCGGTCTCGCCCTGGCCAAGATCGAGTGGACGACCTGGCTCAAGTTTGCCCTTAAGCTCATCGTCGCGCTCTCCGTCGTCTGCGCCGTCATCCTGACCGTCGCCTGCGTGCTGCTCTAAGTACCCAACGGGTACCCCACGGAAACCTTGACGATCCTGTAAAGGATCACCTGGTCATCGTCTGTCCGGTGGGGTCAACCCACCGGTAGACTCCTACCTTTAGCCCCCTCCCGTTCCGTGCGCGGGAGGGGGCGCTCTTGTGTTCCGGCGTTTTACCAAACGCCGGAACCACTCGACGCTGCAAGCCCGCCAGAGCGGCAATCTGACGTTCAATCGTCGGGCATGGCCAAAAGGCCTATGCCCTCCTCTTTCACGTCACCTTG
>ERZ827197.397-NODE-397-length-54734-cov-9.541652_pt1 | contig 54734 bp, 83 predicted proteins | sample MGYA00519867_ERZ827197 | MGnify/ENA primary metagenome ERZ827197 (study PRJEB31778, sample SAMEA3449278) | human gut metagenome | biome: human gut; feature: human-associated habitat; material: faeces | place: United Kingdom | collected 2010/2012 ...
ATTTATAGCCTCTAGTTGTTCTCTTAACGCCTTATATTGTGCTACTCCGTTATCTGATCCTAACCCGAATATACTGCCAATCGTTTTTGTAACGCCTGCTAATGTATGAATTACACCAGTTACAGCACTCATTGGCTTGGTTATATCAATTTCTGCTAATCCATCCACTACCTGTCCCAATCCGCTTAATGCTCCAGAAATAGATTCAGGGATTTCAATGCCTAAATTAGTAAGCATATTTACAAGATCATTCCCGGCAGAAATTACTTGCTGACCCTGTTGTCCTATTGCATTAACGGATTGTGTTATTTTACTAAGGGATTCAGCTCTTTTCTTCTCAGCAGCGGAAAGATTTTTTACAGCTCTTTCTTTTGCCTCTGGATTGTCAGCTTTATCCATCTCTTTTTTTGCCTTTGTAACCTCCTCTACTGCTTTTCTGTAATCTCTATATCCGCTTACTAATTCTTCAAGGGGCTCTCTGTTTGTAATAGTTGCGTCAAGGTTTTCAAAGGCATCAACAACAGTTTTAAAATCTTCTTTACTAATAGAATCATCTACCGTAGAAAGGTATTCCTTTATTTTGTCCCGGAGTTTTTTTAAAGCATCAGTAGATAATTTGTCAAGATTACCGAATACAGATGACCAGTCGATTTCTTTTTGAAATTGTTCAAGGTCAAGTCCGGATAATTCGGTTTTCTTTTTTTCTTTTGCTACCCGGATGGATTCTTCAAGCCTGTTTCTTTCGCTTTCTTCTGTTGTTTTTGCAAGTTCTTCTTGTAGCTTTTCAATATCTTTATTATATTTTCTTTCTATATCAAGGCGTTGTTGCTGGTATGACTGATATTGTTTTAAAAGTTCGTTTAATTCATCGGTCTGTTTTTTGTACACATCAGATTCGTCTTGTTCTCTTTTTCGCTTTACAGTAGAATAAGACGTAGAAATTTGCACTGTTTGCTCAGTCGTGAGTGTTCCGCCTTGTTTTGCCGCCCAATCGTCAGCAAGTTTTTTAATTTCAGCAATCTTTTCCTGATAGTCTAACCGGATTTGTGCAAGTTCTTTTTCTGTACCTTCCTGCATAAGGTCGATTTGGGCTTGCTGGTTTTGCTTACGGAGAAAGAGAAGTTCTTCATCAATTTGCTTGATTGTTTTGATTCTTTCTTCCTCTGCTTTTTGGGTAGCTTTAGAAGCTCCGGTTATAGTTTCTTTTTCTTTTGTAAGCTGGTCTATCTGTTTTTGATAGTCATTGAATTGTTTATTTGTTGTTGATGTTTCCTGAGCTTCTTTGAGGGTTTTTATTTGTTCTTCATACCATTTTACGGTTTTTTCTACAGATTTTGCATGTGCTTCCGCTTCTTCTTTTGCCCGGCGTTCGGCGTCTTCCTGGGCTTTTATATCAGAATTTACTTTATTCAATATAGAATGCTGTCCGGCCAACTTGTCTTGTAATTCTTGAAGTTGCTTATTGGCTCTGATTAATCTTTCACCACGCCCCTGTACGGCATTTTTATTTAGAAAGTCAATTTGCTGCTTAATTGAATTAATACTTTTTTCTGTTTCTTTTATACTTTCTTCAGATTGTGCTTTTGATCGTTCTCTGGTCGCTTTTGCAAGTTGATTATTTAATTCTGTCAGATTTATCACCTTTAAAGCCTCCAAATTCATGTTATCAAAATAACCTGGATACATTTTTCTTAAACTATCTAATGCAAGTTGTCGCGCAGCAATGGATTGGTTCTCGTCCCTTGTAATAGTTATAAATGTAGCTGTATCATCTGCATTTTTTTTACTTTCTTCATTGAATTTCTTTAGAGCATCAGTTGCAGCATCTGTTTTCTTTGTGAACTGATATAAGGCTGTACCAACACCAATTAGGACTGTAGCCAATAAAACGTAAGGATTTGCCTTTGTAGCAAGATTGAAAGCAATCTGGGCATCTTTTGCCGTCCGGATCGCTTTAGCAAGGGAAATCCATGCAGAGATATTTTGAATCGTAACGGATACACGTTGCGCAGCAGCTACGGCTATCAATGAGGCTTTGTATGTTCCGTAGGTAGCAACAAGTACCTTTAATATACTTAATACTTTTTCGTAATTTTCAACAAGATATGAAGCTCCAGAAATTGCATCGGAAATAATACCTTCATTCGCCTGTCCGATTTCGTTAAACATCATATCTATCGCATCACCAAGATTTGATATTTGACCTATGATTGTTTTTGATTGACCCTCCATCAAGGCATAGAATTTACCCCCCTCGTTTGTCATTCCCTCAAATACTTTTTTAATGTCATCAAACCCAATTTTTCCGGCCGTCACCATGTCATTTATTTCGCTTGTAGTCTTTCCATACATCTTGGAAAGCTCTTGAAGGACAGGTATACCAGACGACTGGAATTGTAACATATCTTTTGCATACAATCGACCTTGTACAGCCGTTGTTCCATATAGGTATGTTAAACGTTCAAGCGGCAATCCAAGACCGGCAGCTACATTTCCTAATCTTATAAGAGTATCGTTTATTTCATCAGCAGCAAATCCGTATGCAAGCAACTGCCTTGCACCGTCTGCTACTCCTTTTAAATCAAAAGGTGTTTTAGCGGCTGTTTCGACTAATTGATTCATAAGGTTTAGGGCGGGTTCTTCTGCTCCTAAAAGAGTTTTAAATGCAACTTCCAATTGCTGAAACTCGCCACGTGTCATAGCTATTCTTTTTACTATGTCCATTCCAAGATATGCCGTAGCAGCTTGTTTCATTCGCATCCATGCCGTGCTGATAACATTTCCGGATTCATCGGTTATCACACCCATCTTTGTTACTTCTTTCCGGTATTCTTCCGCCTTGCGCCTCATGTCGTTCAAATCAACATTGACACGTATATTCATTTGTCCGTCTGCCATAATTTAAAATATTTGACTTGCGTGTACTTGTTTCGGTTTGTCTTTATCGGTGGAGTAGGAGGGTTGGCACTTTAATAACATTTGGATGTTTAGCCAGCTTATTTCATGCAACACTTCATGATAGCTTAACCCTAGGCCTTTCATGGCGCCGAATATTATTGCCCAAGGACTGTCGTTTTTGTCTTCTTCGTCAGATTCAGACCTTGAAGGAAAATTATATTGGTCAAAAAAAAAGGAGAGTTCAGGCGTTCCACATACAACTCCTGCAATTCGGTTATTGCCTTTTCATCGAGATTGTTACGGATAAACTTCTTGTTCTCTACCCTGTCCTCTTCATTTCTATATAATACGATAAGGGCGATGTTCAATTGCACTTCGAGATCGTCAAGGTGGTCTAACATTACCGTCAGCACGTCCTTCCCTTGGTCTTCCTCCGAAATGCCTTTTAGCTCTGCTATCTCCGCCGATATATCAATAATCTGACCGAGTGTGAGCGGTTTTACTTTCAGTTCCTCGCCTCCAATATGTATTACCGTGTCCTTTTCATTTATTTCTTTTGCTACTTGTTGCTCTAATGTTTCCATGTCTATAAAATTAGAGGGGGATTTATTTCCCCCTCATTAGTAATTAGGCGGAAACCACCTGTTTTCTTCTCGAACCCGGAATCTGCTTGTTGTCTTTATTGAAATTCGCCATGATGGTACAGGTCAATTCGAGGTTAGACAACCCGGATTTTCCCACAACACCGGTTTCTTTTACAACGACTTCAACTTTTGCCCACTGCCGGATAATACCGGGATATTTATCGGCTGGCATGGTTTCCAATTCCACAGCCTGCGGAGGTAACATGAAAGAAACCGGCTCAACTTCCCAGTCTTTGTTCGGGTCACTTTCTCCTGTCGGCTTTTGCCACCCAAGGAAATATTTAAATGCCTCTTCCGACATATCATTCGTAGACACCGTAAATGAGCGTGTGCCTTTTCGCGTCTGTATGCTCATAGCAATGTCTTCCACCTCTTCCCATTCAACATCCAATTTTTCCGGATCTTCCTGATTCATGTTGAATGAATCGGGAACAATCATTTTCATGTCGTATAACGATGCTGATGCCGCGGAAAAGTCCGGAAAAGAACCGGCATTTTCTCCGGTTATAACTGCCGGCATAAACTTTAGGCTTTTAATGCCATATACAACTCTATCTGCCATAATTATAGATTTAAATAAGTTACTTTTACTCTTAAATTTCTGAAATGCGTACCGTTGTCTTCCTTGTAATCCTTGCTTGACACAATGGAAAACTGGAATCCACTGTAATTCGTGTAATACTGACCTGTTGCGTCTTTATCTCTTCGGAATATCGGCCTTATCTCGTTGTAAGCACTATCAAGCCGTCTGGAGTTCTTTATGCCTTGTACATCGGGGATATGGATATTGACGTTTACGATAGAAGAATTGAACAATCTTTCTTCGCCAAATTCAAGCGGAAGGATTTCGATGTATTCTCCCCTATAATTAGGGTCGCGTGTATCTTCCTTAAAAACTCTTAAATTAGAGTTTTTCAGAAGATTATATACTTCCGTTTCCAACTCGCTCTTTTTCATTTCTTGAATCCTGCTTGTTTTAATATCCTGTCGATAACGTCATTTATCCGGCTTACTAAATACGATTCGGTTTCAGTCAAGACATTATATCCCTTTGCTTCGACATACTCTGCGTAATTCATTCCGGCAACGATGATAAGTGTGTATCCTGAGCCGGAAGACTTTCCAAGCTCTTCCGCGTATTTTTTCCCCTCACTTATACCTTCTCCATTGTTTCCCTCCGGACCTGAAATAGATTCAAATCCTCCTACATCAATAATATCACCGTCTTTTGCCAGCACATAACCGATTGAACTGCGCAAATTACCTGTCCGGTCTGTGAAATTTCCGTATGATTTCGCATGAGCTACAGCCTTTCCCCCGACAACGGTTTTCAATGTGAATTTTATTGCCTCTTCCACACGGCCAATTGATTCATCAAGTATGCCAAGAACTTGATTAAACTCGTTTTTACTATATGATAATCCGCTTTTCATGTCTTTATCACGTAGTTAAATTTTGTCGATCGGCTATCGACTACCGTAGCCTCAACTTCGTTCACGGTCTTATCTTTCTTTGTCAATCTTATTGTTGCCCCTTTTTTAGGCAGCTTTCTAGCATCAAAAGATTTAGGCAGGTAGACGTTGAAAGAATAGATATAAGTCCCGCTAAGCGAATATGAGTTGTTCTCCTCAATGCGGCAATCGGACAAAAACTCAAACCCTCCACCGTCTTCTCCTCCTCCACTGTCTCCACCTCCGAATATCGGGTCTCCGTTCCCATCATAGTCAATCGAACCAGGTGTTCCTCCTCCTGAGCTTGACGTTGATAACTCTATTTTGTCCGGATAATTGTACATCAATAATACGCTGAATAGTCCTTAATTGTGTTATTTTCCTTTGTCATGTCCGGTTCTCCGAGTTCAGACGCTAACAAGGAATACCATAACAAAACACTCTCCATGTTCCATGATGTGGATGCTCCCCCCTCGCTCATATTCGCTACCGGAATGATTTGTGAAAACTCCTTGTACATCGCCATTTTGGCAATCTTGGGGTCTACATCTTCATCCGGCGTAATATTCTGATTCAACATTATCACATCAATCTCTTCCGGAGATATATAGAACTTGGATAATGTAGCAGTTATGTATTCCTTGTAGGTCATATTACATCAATTTTAAGCATCCTTGGTTTTTCTTCCCTTCCCGGTTGTATCCTCTTTCTCTTCTTCGGTTGTATCCTCTTTCTTATTAAAAGGCTCAACCAAACCAAGTGCAATAAGTTCATTCCCACGCTCTTCATTGAGCGTAATGACATCCCCGGCTTTATATAACCGGGAATAGTCATATTTGTCTCTGAAATCCGATAAAATCTTTACTTTCATGCCTGTACGGTTGTGGTGTCCATAGTATAAATTCTATCAACGTTCGCGATTACAGGAACGACACGAGCCTGTGAAGTGGTGTATTCGCGGAGAGAAGGACGATTTTCCCGGTATTTGGAAACGAGCAAATACTGGTCTACCGTCTGATAGTTTACTCCCTGTACAGGGTGATTCATTTCTGCGAGACGCGACCACACCAAGGAGCCTAACTGACGATCACAAACAAATACAATCATCCCTTTCTTCCATGGTGTATTGTTTGTCTGTGTCCCGTTTTTCTCCGTCTTGATAGTCCTGTCAACTTTAGTAACAGTGAAATTAAACTTACTTGACATTACCCTGTTTGCCTGGGTGTTGTCAAGTACAGGGATATTGGTACCGACGAAACCCTGCAAAAATGCGAACTGCTGGCGTACCTGGTCGGATGCGTTGAAGTTGTCAAACCATGCTTGGTCAGCATAAGCTCCGATGATAACATTGCCGTCTTGTTCAGCTTTTTTAAGAACTTTCCGGATATCATCAATCGGCTTTGAAGTTGATGTGTTTCCTTCCCAAACGACCTTAACGCCGAATTTATTTTCGGTAAGATATCCGTAATCCACACGTACACCGGTGCCTATATTGTCGGTATCTGCCAATGCCACACCGGTAGATAGGCCTTGCAAGAACATCAATTCGATACGCTCCCAGATACCGGCAATCACGCGCGGAGTGTCCTCGAAGATTTTGGCGATGATGGTTTTTTCATCAAATCCCTGTGCGAGTAACGTATCAATGTCCGTCATCTGCTTTTCGTTAAGGAACAATTCCATGCCCATCTTTGGAAGTTCTCCGCTTGCTTTCTCCAACGAATCACGCTTTTTCAACGGAAGCGGTGAATCCATTGCAACCACATCGGCGGCAACCCGCGTATATTGTCCCGTAAGGGATGCCCAACGGCCATCTACGGAATAATCCGTTTTAAGCAACTGCTTGAACATATAAGACAGCTGCGTCTGATTCTTGTCGTTCAGTTTTTCCACAATAGCCAAAATCAGCTTCGGGAAGTTTTTCTGAATCAAATCAAAGTAAAGTGATTTTTCCATGTCTTAGTCCTCCTGATAATCGATTAACGGTAATGCGGTCTTCAATGCGGTGATAAGCTCGGCACTCATGGTGTATGGTGCTGCTTTTGGGTTGATGGTGCCTCGCGTCATGATAGCGGCAAACGGTTTGCTTGCCGGGATGGTTGCTACGAGAACCCCATAATACTTCGACGCTGATTCATTGCCAAGTGGGGTATATGCTTCCTCGCTGACAGGCAGAGGCTGAATCTTGCCGTCTGACGTTTCAATAAGAATGTGTCCGGCTTTTACAAATTTCTCCGTGTATCCTGTCAAGTCAAGCGAGCGACCGCCACGGATGCCGTCAAAGTAATTCACGATAACGATATTGTCGTTACCGGTAATGACTCCTTGTGGCTCATTCACTAAATTTACTACTGTCATATCCTTCTGATTTTAGATTAATAAACTATCCGCAATTTCCTTGGCTTGCTCTTGAGTGATTTCGCCTTTGTTTTGCGGAAAACCACCTCTTTCCGGAATGCCTTTGTCTACCATGTGCTGTTTATAGGCGGTTAGATGTGACGTAATCCCAGCGTTATCAAGTTCTGCCGGCACGTTGAGATACTTCAAGTCTGATTCGTCGATACCCAGCCTTTTGGCTTCGGAAGAGATAAAAGTGTTCCGGTCGGTATCTGCCTTGTCTTTTTCGTAAGATTGGATTTTCTCTTGAAAAGGCTTGACCGCTTCGGCAACTGCCGCCGCAACCATGGCTTTAATGTCGTCCGGTTTGGGTTCATCTTTCTTGCCAAGATCGCCCTTCTTGTCCTGTTTGGCTTTCAGTTCGTCGTACTGCTTTTGAAGTTCGGATTTCTCCGTCCTTACCTTGTCTACATCGCCCTGGAATGCTTTCAGCAAGGGTTCAACCCCTGCGATTGCTGCCTCGATTTGTGATTCTTCTGTGACGGTTTTAGATAAGTAATCAGCCACCCCGTCAAAAGCTTTTTCGCCAAACCCTAAGTTGGAATACTTAGTTTTCAGTTGAGATAAGATTTTTGTTTTCATTCGTGATGAATAAAAAAAGGCAAACGTCCGATAGTATAAATACAACTATCAGGCGCTTGCCTTTTCTGTTAGTAATTCCGTTATTTTAATGGGCAGTGTACATCATCATACACCTGATAGTATTGCAAATGTACACATTATTTTTATTTAATCCAAATAAAAATTACAAATCTTTGAACACCTTTGGATAAATGAAATACTTTTCCGCATATTTAGGATTATTTGTGACGTAGTAGGGTAGGGCACTCCATCCCGATATTTGTTTTTTATGAGTTTGTGACCATTTGATGAACTTATCTGGTATGTCGGTTATCATCTTTGGTTTTACCGTTGTCGGTTCTTTGCCGTCTAATATCGCTTGCGTCATAGCGGCAATGTCTTCTTGTGTAGCGAATATCGGCGTCATGATACATCGGCAATGCGGATGCCATCCGTACCATACGAAATCTTTTGGGTACCTGCCTTGTGCATAGTCGCATATATCAACAAATGGCTCCGGCTTTCCTGTTTTCGGGTTCTTTAGCGTGTGGTTGTTCGATAATCTGATTTGAAAGCCTACAATTACCGGATTGTTTTGATAACTTTCCCATTCAGCCATCCGGTAAGAATTGTTTATTTCTGTTGCTGCAAGTCTTCTTGCGTTCATGTAGGAAGACCGATATACGCCTTGCCCGGGGTGATATTGCTTCGCCGCTTTGCTTAGCTTCAATTCTCCGGTTTCCTTGTCTCTTACGCGGCGGAATAGCTTTTTCGGTTCTTGTAGATATTCCCTTAAATCTTTGCTTAATTTTTGCGCCGATTCTCCGTTTGACACGGCAAGTTGTACGGATTCTTCAATTTGTGCCTTTATCCCGTCTTTCCATACTCTTGTGGATATGTCAAATTTATCTTTATTGAATTTAAAGGCATCCATCGCCTTATTCCGGTGCTTAAACAATCCGGATTTCCGCAAATTATCGGCTAATTCTGTAGAAATCTTGCTTAATACAAGCGTTTCCGTGACTTTTTCACCAATTCTCCATGCCGTTTCTTGGGCCGATGTGACAATAGAGTATATTTCATCGATAAGTTTGTCTATTTTCCCGTCGATGCCTTTTATTCCGTTAATATCAGAGAAAGATTTCAACTTTTTACCGGATAGATACGATTTAATACCCGGAATATTTGCTATCTCGCTTGAAAATTCGGAATACAAACGCTTCAAGCGGGATGCCGTTTGGGCGTCTAATTCGAGCAACAGGTTATATAACTGCTCGAGTGTTAAATCGTCTGTCTTCATCTTTTCTTTCTTCTTTCTCTTCTCTTTGTTTTGCCATCTGGATAGTCTTCAAGATACGAATTTCTGAACACGGAAAGGATATGAAGTCAAAACCGGTATAAATTACTCCTCTTCTTCTTCATTTTTTTGGGTCCGTTGAAATTCTCCTAACAAAGAGCCTTGTGTTTCTATCTGTTGCTCGCGTCTTTCCTTTAATTCTGTCAGGATCTTGTCAAGCTCGACGCTCGGGTCGTTGATATAGTCAATCAACGTAAGTGCGGTTTTCCGGCTTATCAGCTCGGAGCTGTAAAGATTAATAATGTCTGCTATCTTTTCGCTTACGTCGTCCTGGAATGGTTCGGCAAGCTGGCATGAAACCGAAAGATTTTCAACTACTGACTTTAAAGATACGTCAAGCACATTCCCGATAATCGCCTTTATAATGCTTGCTTCTCGCTCATGTGCAATGTAGTATATCTCCATATTCTTCGCCCTCTTCATGTAGCCTAATGCCATAGCCCTTTTTAACGCCCTGCCTGTCGGTGCGCCTGCTGCTACAAGTGCGTCAAATGATAAGTCCGGCGTCATAGATAGCATATAGATACACTTTTCGAGGTCTTTAATCTCTTCTCTTTTCAAATCGACAGCCGTATCTACGGAAAGATAGTCAAATTTGCTGTCTTTGCTCGGTACGCCGACCACTTTACCGCCTCCTGCTTTTTCAGTGTCCGGCAATCCTGCCGTGTCTTTTTTGCTCTTTAAAGATTCGGCAACGTCAGCAGACATAACTAGTATCGGGTCGGCAACATAATCGTTTACATCGGAAACACGCGAACGGAGAGCCTCAATTCTATCTATTAAAGGCTGAATGCCGTACCAAGCCTTGTTTTGTCTGACATATATAACAGGGATTTTCCCTATATCGTTTTTTTCTGCTACAACTTCCCAAGCTCCATTTGTTTTTTTGCATCGGTAAATAATAGTCGGGTAGTATATATCGAAGTGGTAAACCGTTTTTACCCCCTCCAACAGGTAATATCCATGCCCGAAAGAAAGCATGTTGTCGTATTGGTCGAAGAGCGGCCTTAATTCATCCCCTTTGCTTTTTGCGAGGACTTTAACACCAACCTTTTTCTCTCCAGCATCATTTTTGTAAACATAGTACAATTTTGCCGCCTCTGTTTCCGCGCCGGCTAATCTCTTAAACTCCCTCTGTGTGGTGTTCCATCGCGTGTTTTTCAGTACATCGGAATAAACTTGGAAAGCTCTATCCGCTCCGTCTGAATCCTGCTGCCATGTCGGAGGGTTCCCATACATGAATGTCAGTTCTATTTCATTGATGATTTGCTGATAGGGAGCTGATAGTTTTGCGAGGACTTTAGGAGGTCTCCCGATTCTAATTTTGTCTTGTTTACGCATAATCTTATGCGTATCCGGATTGTACTCTAAAATAGCCTCGTTTACCTCTTCGTCCCTGTTTTGTAACAAAGAAATGACCTTTGAAATGTCCCTATCCCGGATCAATTCTTCAACAGTCCGATTAATCCCTATAGCATTCTGAATAGTGTTTGATGCCGAATTGAAAAAAGTAGATAATAAATTCATGGCTCGCCGTTCTGTTTTGGGTGCCTTGTAACATCACAAGACAATGCAAATATAGTGATTTTCAGTTATAATATATCAATATCAAACTCATCTTTGTCGTAAAATACTTTCCGGTCGTAAATATGTCCTAATATTTCAGCAAGCACCCAATATCTTACTGCGTCAATGGCATGGTTGAACTTGTCAATCGGTTCATTTAGCCATTTCCCAGCCTTGTCTTGCAAGTAGGTATAATTATTAAACTCCTTTATCACATTCGAACTTCTGCGAGTAATACATATCTCGTATTCTTGCATTTTTTGAATGCCGGCCATCACACTACCTTTAAACTTCTCAACAGGATAGATGTTTATTCCAGCATTATATATTTCTTGAATCAGTCGAGGGTCTGCACTTTCGGAAATAACTCTCATCTTCGGCACGCCTTTGAACTCTTCTATTATGTCGCCGGCTAACATGTGCGTCTTATAGCATATTTCATCTATGTATAGCTTATTGTCAAGCAAACCAACATTCACTATAGCTGTAGGGTCATGAGTATATCCAAAGTCGTTAGCGTATCCGCGCTTCTTGCAATAATCCGGTATTGAATCAACTAACGTGTATTTAGGGAAAACAAGCCCTTCGACCTGACATTGCAATCCAAGCCCATAAACCCGCCATAGGGATTCATTTTTATATTTCAAACTCTCTATTTCGTCAACGATTGTTTGCTCAAGAAATGGGTTGTCCTTGTATGTAGTTATAAAATGATAGGTGCGCGGGTCTCTATTGATTTCACAAAGCCAGTGATCATCGGAAAAAGACGGGTTATAATCAATAACGGCAAACTTTGTCGTTCTCATTTTAAGCTGCTGCCATTCAATAAATGATATTTCGTTAGCCTCATTCACGAATAATATGTCGCGCTTACGCCCTCTTATCTTCTGCTCATCATCTGTAGAGAAAAAATCAATCCATGAACCGTTTGGGAATGTATAGATGAAGTCTGTCTTGTTCATACATCCTTTCTCATCATATATTCCCATGTTCCGCATTATCTCCTTGAAATCCACAAATACGGTCGCCTTTAATGCCGGCAACGTCTTTCTGACGATAGATAATCTTAAACCAGGATTCTGTAATAAATAGGTGATAAGTCTTATAAGAATGTTGTATGTCTTACTCGAACGGCTAGAGCCTTGCGCCGATATCGTGGTATATTTGCGCTTTTTCTGCCCATCTACAATATCAAACTGATTAATGGCATTATCAACAATGGAGAATATTTTAGTAGTCTGTATCTTCATGTTCTACATCCTCCCTTTTGTCAATAATCTCAATGTCGATTTTGGGGATTAAGTCTTTCCCGTCCTTACCGGTTATCTCTGTTGTATTTGGAATCTTTCCAAATATGCGTTCTGTGATGTCGTTTAAGGTCTTGACCTCTCCACGTCCGGAATCTTTGTATAATGCCCGGCACACGTTTACAATCCAAATAGGCGTGTTTTCATCTTCTGCGATGCTATTTATCTCTTTCTTGGTGCATTGCATCAGATAGGCAATAACATCTTTATATTCCTCGTGGGATATGTTGTATTTCTTTTTGGCGATGGTGTATAGCTTGGGTTTTCTGCCACGATTTACAGGCTGATTGTCACTTGTAAAAAGTGTTTTATATCCTTTTTTATTTCCTTTCTCAAATTTTGCCATTTTTCGCCGTTTTTTCGTCGTTTTCAATAATTATTCATCTAGAAGCACGGGTCGGGATGTCCTTGTTGGACAGTAATTGTGTTATTGTGCTATCGGTGAGGGCTCTAGATATCTTTGCCGTAGTTTATTTCTTTATTGTCATCTCTTTGCTTTTTTATATATCTTAATATCCATTCCTACTGACCTTGCAACAGCAACGGGACGACTACTTAAAAAAGATCTATTATTTTTTAAGTCGTAGTATCCAATATCAACAGGCTTTGAATGAGGATAATATACCTTTCCGTACAGTCTTTTTTTGTCGTTTTTTTCCCATAATTTCCATTCTATAGTACCAACAGGTTTACCATGAATGTCTATATGAAGTTCTGGGACCTCAATAATTCCATCTTTTGTATTATATGTTTTAAATCCTTCCCTTTGTTTTATTGTTTTCCCTCTGCTACTTGATGAACTACTACTTCTAACTCCTCCGCTTGTTTTAGCCATTTTTTCCTCCTTTCTTTATTGATTTAACTCTGTTAGCCATAAACTGCTCCACATACAGCACATTATTCTGTATGCAAAGCTCTTTTATCTTATCTCCTCCGCCGTAAACCATCATGTTAGGATTATCTTTCCCTGATATTTCACGGGTGATTTGGATTTCTTCTTTCAAATATTCTTGTCTGTCGGCATATCCTCGTGTGAAGAATGCGTTATATCCGTTAGGGATGCCGAGACGGTTGTACTTCTGAAATTTCCTCGATACGTTCAGGTCGACATAAATATTGGCTCCGCATTCTTGCCAATATCTGGCAATCCACCTCTTTTTATATATTTGTTGTAAACCGTAGGCGATAGGGGTTGTATCGAATAGAGACAAGTTGGGCTCTACCAAATCCGTACATCCGCTATTCAGTACCTCGTTAGGATTCTTCCATATCGCTTCAAACCGATAATCTTCCACATAAAAATGATAGGTGGATATGCCTTTCTTCGCTCTTTTATCACTTCCCCATCCAGAGAAAGGCAAAAGAAGACCGCTTTTGGGCTGTCCGTCAATCTTTAGGTTGGGTATGTCAAATTCATTATTGCTGTCATAAATCCGATCGCCCAACATCATCGCATAGTAATCGGCATTTTCATCCTCTTCTTCCTCATCCTTTTTCGGATCTTTGCTTTTTTTCTTCGGCTCCTGCCACACGTCAAATCCCCAATCGTCCAACTCTTCTACATCCCATTCATTGGCTATCATATCCCAATCAGTTTCACCGAATGAATTGTTATCTTGAATCACTATTTCACGGAGTTTCTTTGTAGGCATGTCCTCTGGAAGAATACATACAGGCACTTTTTCCCATCCTAATTCAGAATAAGCATTTAGGCGCATATTACCACCCAAGGCAATATAATTTCCGTTGAGAGGGTAGACGATGATTTCACGGGCTTCTGTCAGTTCGGGAAGAGCCTTTATGGATTTGCATAGTTTCTTGAATTTCTCTTTGTCAATGTGCCTCGGATTTTGCGGTACATCGTTTATCTGTCCCTCATTAGGCAAGACTAAAGAAATATCAACTTTATCATGAATTACTTTTTGTTTCATGTCCGCCGTTCAGATTAATGTGTGTTGCTACATAACAACAAAACAAAAATAGCGATTATTTATAATAAATCCAAATAACGCATTTCATGGAAAACATTTTGAAAAAAGTATTGCATAATTCAAAACAATGTCTTATCTTTGTATCGAAGAAAATGAATAAATAATAATTTAAAATTTAAAAATATGAAAACTTTAGAACAAATTAAGGACATCTGTAGAAGAGAAAACAATTTTGGTATGAATATAGAACAATGCAAAATCTTCGACAAATACACAGATATGTTGTACGAAGCGTGGGAAACGTGGAGCGACGATGTAACCCGGGAATTCTGGGAGGGCGAAGAAAAGCCGGATGATCCTACTGAATCCTTTAGAGAAGATTTTTACGATAATTTTTGTTTTGAAGAGGAATTTCCTGCCGAATTATTTGGGGATGAATTTTAAGTAACGTGAAATTCAAAAATTGAAGTATAATAACTATGAAAAAGATTATCGAATACAATAGCTATAAATTTGAAGTAGAGGACTTCGAGTATGAAATTTTCAACAGGCTTATAGAAAATGGCTTTTTATGGGCGGATCAAGAAGATGAATGGGATATAGTAAATTCAGGATTTTTTACACATAATAAAAAAATGGAGTACATAGGGGATGCACTCGAAAAAATGGGTTTTATAAAATCTGATTATATAAATACTAACAATAAACATCCTCGGAAATTTATTTTATTTGAAAAAGATAGAATGAAATTTATGCATAGAGATTTAGATGAAATAAGAGATATATACAAAGAATTTAAAAATGGTACAGTAATTTACGAAAAGATAGATAAATAAGGAATGCAAACAAAAAATAACAATCACGGAGGTGCGAGGCCAGGATCGGGAAGGAAAAAAGGGCCAACAAAAGTGCCTGCAAGCTTCCGGATAGAAACGGAACTACTAGAAAAGATCAAGGATTTAAATAAAAATAGATTCGTAAACATCGCCATCCGGGAAAAGCTGGAGCAAATGGAGACCTTTACAAAAGAGGGGGACGAAGTAGAATAGCGAGGTTAAGCCCAGCTATTCTACTTTTAAAGTTACAGATTTCCCGCAGTGCGGACAGGTAATACGGACACTACTACTTTCTTTCTCTTTAAATAACTCAGAAACCGGGACATCTAAAGCCTTAGCTATTTCGCATAACTTTTGTAATGTAAGATTCCGGTTTAGCAGCATAGATAAACCAGGCTGTGTTATTCCCATCCGTTTGGCTAACACCTGCATGGTTATTCCTTTCTCCTTTGCAATCTCTTTTACTCTTAGCATATATGTTATATTTAATATTATCGACAAAGATAGATAAATAATGTATATCCGGAAAGAATTTTATATTTTTCAATACATAAGTGAAAAATATTTTTGTTTTTTCTTGTGTAATATTAATATATGTGTTATATTTGTATCGAAATAATAATACATAATTTTAAAAAATAAGGCTATGAAAATTTATAACTACAAAACAGGTAAGGCAGTTTTCGTAAACAACGAAAAAATAGAAATTAGTAATAAGGTTGCTGAAATTTTGGAAAACTACACTATGTTTCCTGAAAACATGTATCAGGATTTGGGTATTGAAAAACGCCCGTTTGTACAGGATAAGGATGGAGACGTATTAAAAATGGCAGAATCTACCGAAGTGGAAAATTTCGAAAGTAATGGAGAAAATAACTTTAATGTTACTTTTATGCTCTACAAAGGGGTTGTATTTGGAGTTTACGGTGAATATGAGGGACAGGATGCAAGCTGTTTAAGACAGTTTGATCTGAATCAGGTTTATAATGAATTTAAAAACACAAACAAATAAACTATGGATTTAATCGTACTGAAAAGAAATGAAGAAGATAATATAATGTATATTATCGAAGAAAATAAGTTTGAAACGACTCGCCTATCGGAGTGCTATGACAAGTTTGGACAAAAGATCGGCAAAGAAAATGCCGAGGATTATTGCTTAGAGAATAGTTATTGCACTGAATTACGGGAAAGATTTTTAAATGACCTGCAGACGGCCGGTTTTGAGGTAGAAAATAAATCTTGGGAAGATTTTGTTGAGAGCGATGACAACTCCATCAAGGAGTTTGTCGAAAACTGGCGTGATGAAAACGAGGCTTACACAGAAGCCTTAGCCTACAATTACTGGGATGGAAATAACTGGAGGTCTGTAATTTTAGACGATGACGCTAATGGTTATAGCGTTAACTACGAAAAGGTAGAGCAAGAACTTGCTGAGCAAGTTCTTACAGCGTACAAAAATGTAACTTTCCCTGATTACAAATTTGGGAAGAGTGAAGTAGAGTCGGATGGTTTTGTGTTCTTAAAGACTCAGTATCCAGGTGATCCATTCCTGACTACTGTTGAACTCTAAAATAAAGGAATTTGCCTGCTTAGGGTTTAGGTGCCTGAGCATATGTTAATCTAAAAACTTATGTCAGGCAGTTTGTTAGCATAAGTTTTTGAGGCATAAAAATAATTTATTTTACCTTTATTGGTGTATTTTCTTCCAATTTTATATATTTGTGGTGTCCACTGTAACCGGAATTGAAATTTGTTTTTTAAGAGGTAAAGTGTCCCTTTTAAAAATTTTAATTGAACCGTAACAGTGGACATTTTTATTTCAACACTACTTACAATTCCAAATAATAATGTATATTTGTAATCCCTTCTGCATTGGAATTGAAATATGTATGTGGCTGTTTTATTATGCCTTGAATTGTACCAGCAGAAGGGATTTTTAAAAGAACATTACTGTAATGGAATTGAAATATATATAGGGTTGATTGCCTTTAATTGTCTTAAATCGAACCAACAGTAATGTTCTTCTGTTTTTTTTAAATTTAAAACGATGGTAACTGAAGAAAAAATTGTCGACCTGTTAGGGGATTATGTTTCATGTATATCCCTAACCGAAGAACAGAAAGAATTAACACCTGAACAGAAAGAGTTTTATCAGGCTGCGGATGTTTGCCTTGAAATCCTGAAAAGGACAAGGTTAATATCCGGAATAGTAATAAAGCGGCCGGATGAATTTAAAGAGGCATGGGAAGAAGATAAGACTGAGTTTGATTTTATGTCTAAATACGCTATTTCTACCTGCGAAATAGCTGATGAAGTCATGAAAAAAATCCGGGAATGAGAATAAAAGTAATCCTAAATGCTGATCCCGGAGATTTTATTGATATTAATTATCAATACAGCTTAGCAGCCTGGATTTATCGCGTTATGGATAAATCGAATTCGGGATCGGCAGAATTTTGGCATAATTCCGGGTTATCATTTTCTGAAACAGACAATCGGCGTTATAAATTTTTTACATTTTCTAATCTGTATATTCCGAAGTTCAGGCTAGAAGGAAGGAGAATGTATATTTTGTCGGATTATATTTCATTTATTTTCTCTACATATATAGATGAAATTGGATGTGATTTTATCGGGGGATTATCTGAAAACCCCGGATTTTATGTTGGTAAATATCTTAAAGTAAAAGAAATACAGGTATTAAGAGAAGACGATATTAAATCAGGCGTAATACTAAAGGCCAAATCTCCTATTTACGTTCAGTCAGATAGCCTGCATTTAAATCCGATAGAACATAAAGATATTTACTCTGCTGCAATACACAAAAATTTATCCTCTAAATATAACGTATTTTATAAGTCTGACCGCGATTTCATTCAGACCTCTGTAACGATTGTATCTGGAATCAGACAAAAACTAATTACTATAAAAGAAGGGAAGGATTCAGAGACTAAAATTAAAGGATTTCTCTATACATTTAAAGTCGAAGGTGATCCGGACCTGATCGAAATAGGTTACAAATGCGGATTTGGGCAAGGGAATGCGATGGGGTTCGGTTTTGTCGATGTGATAGAACAAAAGGATGGAATATAATTCTATAGATAGTTAAAAGACCGGGACTATTCCCCGGTCTTTTTATATAATACATAGTCTATTACTTTTCTATTTGCTTCGTCTACTTGTGTGTAGTCATATTCACGGTATTTCTCAATAACTTTTTGCGACGACCGCATTTGTGCTTTGTCTATTGTTTCGTCTGGTATTCTGAGTTTACCTGCAATTGTGGCCCACGAATGGCGGGCATAGGCAAAGGTAAAGTATTGTATTTTATCCTTCGAATCGCGCTTGTTATTTATTTTGTCTATTGATTCTCTGATGCTTTCGTTTACTATGCGTAAAAGCGTTGCACGGTCCGTATATAACGTTTTTATCAATCTCGTTTTTGATGAATCCGCATATCGATTAATAATCTCTATTATTTCCGGTTGAAGTGTAAGTTTTAGCTTTACTTTATTACCGGCTTTTCTGAATGTCTTTAGTCTTTTTACATCTATTCCCCTCTCAAAATATGGCATATAAAATATATCTTTCATGTTCATACCGCACAGAAAGAACGACAAGAATAGAAAATCTCTCCCTATTCCCGTTGTATCGTAAATCTGTTTCAATACACCTGCTTCAATACACCTTATTTCCGTGTCGTAATCCGAAGGTATTTTGAAATTTCGGAAAGGGTATAAGTCGGCACTTATCAAACCGTCTCCAATTGCAATATTAAAGATTCTCTTTATATTCCGGAGATGCTTATTAAAGGTTACTTCCTTGCCTTTGTACTTTAAGAAATACGCCTTTAACTGGATAAGAGCGTTCCTGTCTATACTTTGGAAATGAATAATTTCGGATTTGAAAAATTCAATCATAAGGTTTTTTGTTCCTTCAAAGGTAGAAGCATATCCGCTTCTTTTTAATTCTTCGGGTGCTTCTTCATTTTTAAGATCTTCTATTTGCTTTGAGATAACCCCAATGAAATCAGATACAGATTTTAGAGGTTCTTGGAATTTAGAATTGATATTGTCGTAGGTGACAAATAACTGCTTTAAGGTTTTAACGGATGCATTTTTTACCGAATCACCGAGTTCTTTATAATAAGTCTCATATCTGCTTTTTTGAGCAAATAGATCTGAATTCCATTTTGCTGCTTCTTGGAATTCCTTCTTTATTATCCCATTATCAGGGTCAAAAAAAGTGGGTTCGATATAATAGGTAGTTGGAATAAAGGTGGGATCTTCCCCTTTTTTCTTAATCTTAATTTTAATATTCCCTTTCCCTGTTTTTCCTGAAACGTCTCTTAGCACTACACTTAATTCCATAATGTTTATAATTTTTTAACTATATATGTTTTGAATTAATTAAATATCACCATATCTTTGCCTTGTGATTAGATGAAAACACTAATCCATGAGCATAAAAAATAAATAATATACAAACATAATAAAAATGGATGAAATAGCAATTAATAAACCAAAAACTTTAAAAAGCCAGATTTTAGATATGCAGGCTGGAATGTGTCTTTTTGTCCCATTCCGGGAATATACAGAGATGCACGTAAGAAAAATAGTAAGGTTTCTTAATCGGGATGGATATTCTTATAAAGCAACGAGTGCGGGTGTTATAGACGGGATAAATGTAATAAGATTAAAATAATTATGAACCTGATCCTCCGAAATACCGATCGTATCGAAATGTCGATGGCTGAATTTATTGATTTCACCAAGAGCGTTGTCAAGGAAGCCGTTGCCGAAACTTACGGGGAATATATTAGCCGGAATGAAGCAATTAGGCATTTGGGCAGTCGGAAAAAACTGGAGCAAGCAATCAAAATGAAGTTGATTAATCCTGATAAGGGAAATGGGAATCAGAAATGGCGGGTAAAAACCCGGGAAGTCATTGAAGCATATAGAATAATTGATAAACTATGAGAACTTTTTCAATATTAGCCTTTCTTCTTGCCCTTGGAATATTAGGATGCAGTATTTACGGAGGGCAGTACCATAGTCTTCCTTTCGCAATAATGTCCGGTATTTTGGGGTGGGCGATGTGGCCGGAGAAGAAACAGACAGAACCATATCGGAACAATCGGAGCTGGGATAAAGATACGTAATGGCGGAGGAATTTAGCAAGGTTTGGTCCGGCTTAAACAAAGTAAACCTAACACCGTCCCCGGGTGAAAGTAAGGGGCAGATGCGACACTGTAAAGCCGTGAGTTCTTTGGTCCGGTGACATTCTTTTCTTTACACCACAACATCTCCATTTCACACCGGACCTTTTTTTAAGTGACATATAAAGTACATTGTAGCCCTAGTCCTGTCGGGAGATAGCACGAAAGGCAAAATTTTAAAAGGGAAAAGTTATGAACGACAATGCAAATGTAAATGTAAGTGACAAAAAGGATAAAGAAATTGAAGATCTTAAAAAGCATCTTAGTGCAGCAAATGCATCTTGGACAAAATATTTTAAGGAATGTGAAACCCTTAAACAGGAACTATTAAGGTACAAAGAGCTGGTAAAAGTACAGAGTGCCATTATAAACAACAATTAACCGTCCGGGGCAGTCCGCTGTAACTGTAGCAATATCTTGGACTACCCCGGCAACCCGCCTACTTAGCTCAGTTGGTAGAGCATCGGTTTTGTACTCCGAAGGTCATCCGTTCGAACCGGACAGTAGGCTCAAAAGTAAGGCCGTTTAGTTTGATGACGTGACGGCCTTACAAAAAACTCCAAGCTCTTTGACATGTTGACAGACAATAAAAAACACGCAGTTTGTCGCTGCGGGCTGGTGAACTACCGGGCAATACTCCGGTAGTGGCGAAAGTCGCGTGTCAAAGGCGCATTAAGCCAGCAACGGGTTGTACTGGAGTACTTAGAAAGAGGTTCGATTCCTCTTACCCGTCACATTTCAAACAACAAAACAAAAGTATGGAAAATAATCAAAAAACACAAGAGCAGCATCTTACCCATTGGAAAAGACTGGTAAATCCTGATTATCTAGGGGTATATTCTTTGGATAACGGGAAGGACATGACATTAACTATTGACCGGATCGTCCGGGAAGTAGTAACAAGTACTGGAGGCAAAAAAGAAGAATGTACAGTAGCTTACTTCAAAGAAAAAGTAAAGCCGATGATCCTAAACCGTACCAATTCAAAAATGATTCAGAAAATATACAATACCCCTTACATTGAAGAATGGGCAGGGAAAAAAATAACTGTATATGCGTCCGCGACAAAACTTGCCGGAGAAGAAGTTGAATGTCTTCGTATCCGTCAGCTGGTTCCACAAAATCCGGTTTTGAAAATAGAGGATAAAGTGAATTTCGATAAATGTAAATCTGCGCTGCAAAACGGATATACAATCAGTCAGTTACGGACCAAATGGACAATTACTAAAGATGTAGAGCAAGCTTTGACCAATGAAGGAATTTAAAATCAGATGTTCGCAAATAGGGAAAATAATCGGCACTGGAAAGGGAAATCCGCTAACCAAAACTGCCATGTCTTATTGCAAGACATGGCTAAAAGAACAACTATACTGCCGACGTTATGAGTTTCGTAGCAAATATACGGACAAAGGGCATATTGTTGAAGATGAATCAATCGACTTTATCGGCGATCAACTCGGGTTAGGATTTTTGATAAAGAATGACAAACAGTTCGAAAATGACTACTTTACCGGAGAGCCGGACATAATACCGCCTAATATTGATTTGGTCATAGATGCTAAAAATAGTTGGTCTTGGGAATCATTCCCCATACTTGAAGAAGAAATTCCCACATTGGACTATTATTGGCAATTACAAGGATATATGAGCTTAACAGATAGGCATCATGCGAAACTTGTATATGTATTGTCGGATACTCCTCAACATCTTATTGAAAGAGAAGCTCGAAGATACTGTTATGACAACGGTTTTGAAGAACTTGATATTGACATATACAACAAGTTCTTAGCAGATATGACGTATACAGATGTTTCAAACAACTTAAAAATAAAAGTATTTGACATTGAGCGTAGTAATGAAGACATTGTACTTGCCAAAAATAAAGTAATTGAGTGCAGAGAATACATTTCAACCCTATTAAATCAAATAAAATGATAGAACTACAAGCTATAGGTAACATCGGCAAGGATGCCGAGCAGAAAACAATAGGCGGCAAGTCATACGCCTCATTTTCAATCGGTGTAACAGAAAAAACATCAGACGGGAAAGACAAGACAACATGGCTCCGGGTAATGAAATACGACAGCGAAGGTAAGTTGACCGCATACCTTACAAAAGGGAAAAAGGTTTGGGTACGTGGCAATCCCTACTTTTCTGCTTATGTCAGTAAAAACACAGGTGAAGCCATCCCGGACACGACTATATGGGCTGACAAACTCGTGTTCTGTTCTTCAGGAGAAAAGCAGAATGGACAGCAAGACACCGGACGGCAACCGCAAGAACAGCAAACAACGGATAACTATTACGACGATCAACTTCCTTTTTAATCATGAAAACAAAAATTTGCATTAGATGCGGCATTGAAAAATCTATATCTGAATTTTACGTTCATCATGAAATGAAAGATGGTCATCTGAATAAATGCAAGATGTGCTGTAAAAAAGATGCTGCTTTTAACTATAAAAAGAAAAGCAAAAATGTGTGGTTTATCGAAGCGGAAAGAAGAAGAGGTCGAGAGAAATACAAACGATTGAATTATAAAGAAAAATATCCTCCAGATAAATTAAAATCCAACGCAAAAACAAAAAACCTACACAGATATCTAATATCGGCAGGATATGATATGAATATGAAAGAAGCTCATCACTGGAATTATGACTTACCAAAACAAGGCTTCATTTTGACGAGAAAATGCCATAAGTTAGTCCATAAATTTTTGACATTTGACGCCAAAACAAGATGTTTTAAATGGGGAGACATAATTTTGGACAGTCTTGAAAAACATTATGATTTCATAAAACATGTGTTCGATGAAAATAATGTTAATTCTGATATCATTTGCTTTAAGCTATGAAAATCAAACTCCTTAACACTTCCGTCGGTCTGAAACCGTTATACGATGAAGATTTAGAGGAAAAGAAAAAGTTGAAAATCGGAGAGGTTTACGAGGCCACTATCAAGCGGCCTCGAAACCTTTCCTTTCACCGAAAATATTTCGGACTCATTAACCTTGCCTGGGAATATCAGAATGAGATAGCGGTAGAGCATTTCAAGCACAGCATCGAACTATTCAGAAAAACGGTAGAAATGGCAGCCGGATGGTGTGAGCCGATATACTCGATTGCCCGGAAAGAGTGGATTGAAGTTCCGAAGTCTATTGCTTTCGATAAAATGGACGAAGACGAATTTCAAAACCTATACGAACGTGTAAAGGACGTATTATTTAAATACTTCCTCAAAAACATTTCAGTTGAAGAATTTGAAAAGAACCTTATTAATTTTTGATGAACTCATACATGACCAGCTCCGGCGAATATGTTCTTAAATCGGTCATAGACCGCCGGATTAGAGCAGCCAAAGAAAAGAAGATAGCCCAGATGATTGAAAAATATGGCTATCTTTTCTGTGAGGAATGTCATAGAAATGAGGCTGCAGGTATTCCACTTGATTGTTCACACGATATTCCAGTAAGTGAATGTCAAAAAAGAGGCCAATCGGAATTAGCCTGGGATGTAAATAACATTACAATCAGGTGCCGGGAATGCCACCACAAACATGATCATCAATCACAATTTAGTTTTCCATGAAAATCCCATCTACCCTTTCTGCTCAAATCCTTTCCTTTCTATTTAAGGATAAAGCCGGACTAATCAGGCATCTCAAAGAGATACAAGATAGCCCGGTTTCTTTTTCGGATGTAAAAGGGAGGGAAAGACAAAGGAAGGCGGGGATACTGGTTAAGAAACTTGAAAAATTGAAACATTAAAATTATGACAGCAACCTATTTTGAATCCACAGTAAAATACGAAAAAGTAAATGAGGATGGCAAAGCAAAGAAAGTGACTGAATTATACCTCATAGATGCAATGAGCTTTTCGGAAACAGAAGAAAGGAGTTGCAGGCAGTTATCCGAAATAGTTCAGGGGGATTACCTCATTCAATCCCTGAAACGGTCAAAAATAACAGAATACATTGAATCAAATGACGAAAACGATGACCGACTCTACAAAGCAACAGTTAAAATAACCGATAGCGATAACTTCGGCAAAGAGAAAGAATCCTCAATTCATTATCTAGTTGCCGCATCAAACATCAACCGGGCATTGGATAACCTCGAAAAATCACTGTCAACATTTGTAATACCCTATGAGATAGTAAAAATCGAAGATACGAAGTTTGTAGAAGTGATCCCCTACATACCGGACGACAAAGAACGCATACCGGACAATTTAAAACCACAACAATAACACTAAAACTATAATATCATGGAAAAAATCACAGACAAAATTAAATCCTTCGAGGATGCTTGCAAGCATCTCAGACTTAACCCTAACGACCTGCCGGTTGTAGATATGCTTCCGGAGAAAGATAGGAAATCAATTATCGCATTCTACAAGCTTACAATTATTATCAGAGCATTGAATGAAGGTTGGGAACCAGATTGGTCAAATTGGGATGAATGTAAGTATTACAACTGGTTTTACGTTGAAAAAGGAGAAGACCAGCGTTCCTCCGGTTTTCGTTGCCTCGCTACGTACTGCACGTATACGTACACGTACACCGGCTCTCGGCTTTGCTTTAAGAATAGAGAATTAGCCGAATACGCCGCAGAACAATTCAAAAAACTATATCGTGAATATTTACTCATTCTTTAAAAGAAAAAACATGAAGAAGACATTAGAGATAACGGAAGAACAAGCAAAGAAACTCTACTTTGAAGCATCCGAAAACTTCAAAGAAGTACTTGAATCGAACTTCGGGAAGACAACATTTCTGAAAAACTTTCAAGACGCAGTAAAGACATACTATGATGCTTGTGAAATCATAGGAGAAAAGCCGATTGACGAACAGCATTTAATGGACTGTGGACTCGGAAAGTCGGAAATCGCATTCATGAAATTGAAAACAATCTTCAAAGCTGCAAATAAAATGAACAACGATTGGAAAGCAGATTACTCCAATTCAAGCCAGTATAAATATTATCCGTATTTTGTTTGGCGTTCCTCCGGTTTTCGTTACGTCGTTACGCGCTACACGTTTACGAACGCGGACCCCGGCTCTCGGCTTTGCTGCGGTACATCTGATGATGCAGAATACATCGGAAAAAAATTTGAAGATTTATATAACGATTATTTTGGATAAAAAAAACAAGATAAAAAGGGGAAATGAGCAATAATTTATTTACACCAGAAGACAGCGAGCGCATCGAATTACTTTGCAAGCTGAACAGATTGGAGGTCCCTATAGACAAGTTACGTATTCTTGTCGCTCAAACAGAAAAAGTCCGTGAGGAAAAGAAACCTGGAAGAAGGAAGAAATAACATCCTGAATGGTTTTTCCGGGGTTCGATTCCCCGGCAGGTACAAATCTTACATTAAATTTTGCAATTATGGATAATAGCCGTATATTTGTGGTGCTCAATTGGCAAAGCGAGCACCACAAATTACAAATGAAGGTATTTTTTATACCATATCGTGACTTATATCCATAAGTAAATTATAAGTCGTCGAAGTCCTGAGTTGCATAGCCTTCTTTGTAAGTGTTATGTTCGCTTTGCCAAAAGAACAGGAAGTCGGCGACTTTCTTATTTTTATTAACTTATAATTCATCAACGTATGGCAAAGCGAAGTGAATCTGTAAGTAATGTGAATCATAGTACCATTACAGCACGTCCACCCCGACGAAACGAGGGTAAATTACTTTCCGAAGTAAAAGAGTTGCAACAACAACTAATCCAAGTAAGACAAAAATTAGAGATCGAAAAGAACTGCAAGAATCAGGCGTATTACTTTATTCTCAGTTCCGGCAACTTCAGAAAGTTTGCTGAGTTCCACAAAACGCATAAGGCAAGCCTTGATTATCACGGAGCTTGCATGGCGCAGCTTTATCTTGATTCGTTTGAAAAATAAGTAAACCACACAAATATGGAAGAATTGATTATTACTTCTAACGATGGTAGAATGTCATCGTTAGAAATTGCACAGATTACCGAAAGAGAACACAAAGATGTCATGCGTTCAATTCGAAACATGGAAGAATCTTGGTTAAAAATAGCCGGGCGCAATTTTGCGCTGGGCACGTATAAAGATGCTAATAAGCAAGATAGACCATGCTATTATCTGACAAAAACCGAATGTTTATATGTCGCAACAAAATTCAATGACGAAGCAAGGGCTAAATTGGTTTTACGTTGGGAACAATTAGAAATAGAAAAGCGAACAGAACAAAGCAATCTTTCCCCGGCTGAAATGCTTCTCAAACAATGTCAGATCATGGTAGAACATGAAAAGAGATTGTCAACCGTTGAGCAGAAAGTTAATGAGGTATTAGCTATTCGGGAAGAAGCGCAGAAAGACATGTTATCACTCCCTCTTTCTACTGATGCTGTTCCTGAATTAAGCATGAGAGATAAAGTCCGTGCTTTGGTAAACAAATATTCCATGCACTTCAATGTTCCTCAAAAGAATGTGTGGGACCATATTTACCAAACCCTTTATTACAATTATCATATTGCACTGCGTTCCTACGCCAGAAAGAAAAATGAGAGTCTTATTGATGTAGCTGAACGTGTAGGCGCATTGGATAAAATGTACGCAATTATTTCAAACCTATCAAGGCAAAACGGATTAGTAGCATAAATTCCTCTTTAATAAAGAATCAGCATGAAAAATAACTACACAGAAGAACAAAAAGAAAAGGTATGCGATTTAGTTTATAAATGGATGGTTGAGAATAATTGTCATTCGGCAGAACATGCATCGCAGGATGACGATTGTACGATCAATGCCATCGACTTAGTATGTGAATTAGCTGAAATAGTTGGAATACCTTACGATGAAGATTAACCTATGCCCCGCATCCCGAAACCCAAACAACCAAAACCGATCATTTCCCGTCTGTCAACAAACTATTCCGACTGCCGGAAATGTATCTACTACCAACCGTGGAAATTCGGATTGGTTGATTGCCCGTTTTCAGTGGTGCCGCATGAAAATTGCCTGACTAGAAAAATTGAATGTGTAAAATTTAAAATAAAATAATATGGTTCTTACTTGGATATTAAATATAGTACTACAAATTATATGTTTCTATCTTCTTTTTAAAGCAGGAGAAATGAAAGGCTATAAAAAAGGATTAGAAGAAGGTTTCGATGCCGGATATGAATGTTTTCACAAATTTATTGTCAAACAAATAAAACATATTAATGACGAAAACAAGAATTTGAACAATTAAAAAAAACACTAAATATAATTGACATGGAAAAAGGAAGCAAACCAGTTAAAGCATATAAAGGATTTAACAAGCACATGCAATGTACGCCCAATGGGAAAATTTTCCAGTACGAAATTGGTAAGGAATATAAAGAAGATGAAGCTGATTTATGTCATTGCGGTTTTCATGCTTGCGAGAACCCTCTTGACGTTCTGAGTTATTATAATAACATTGATGACAAATTCTGCGAAGTAGAATTAGATGAAATTGATCCGAATAGAAATAGAGATTCGAAAATATGCGGAAAGAAAATAAAGATTGGTATTGAAATAGGATTCTTAGGCTTATTTAAAGCGGGTATCGAATGGATTAAGAACAAAACAATCTTTACAAAAGAAGATTTTGAAAAATTACCTTCCGGTTATGACGCTCAGATCGGCTCCTCCGGTTATGGCGCTCAGATCGGCTCCTCCGGTGATGACGCTAAGATCGGCTCCTCCGGTTATGACGCTCAGATCGGCTCCTCCGGTGATGGCGCTAAGATCGGCTCCTCCGGTGATGACGCTCAGATCGGCTCCTCCGGTTATGGCGCTCAGATCGGCTCCTCCGGCAATGGCGCTAAGATCGGCTCCTCCGGTGATGATTGTGTCATAATGTGCGCTGGTATTAATTCATCAGCTAAAGCAAAAATAGGGTCATGGATTACTCTTGCAGAATGGAAGTATTCAGAAGAAAAACAAAGATATATCCCATTTTCAGTTGTAACAAAACAAGTAGATGGAATTGAGATAAAAGAAGATGTGTACTATACCTTACAAGATGGTAAATTTAAAGAATCAGAACAACAGTAAAAAAATGAATAAAAAACTATGATAGCACTAATTATCACATCCTTATCAGGAGACTACTCCGGTATTGCTGAAGAAGTAGAAAAACAACTCCAAAACCAAGACAAAAATCAAGAATCCGATGAAGTTGTAAGTATCCATCAGTTCAACATGCTTTCACAGGCGTATGATGCGAAATTTGACGAATGCGAAAAACTCAAAGCCCAAAATCAGGAATTGAAAAAGTCAAACATTAAACTCATGGAAGAGGTTAATAAATACCGGTATTTCATTGAGTGCCAGAAAAACGAAATCGAAAAGCTGTGATATGGAATATGGAGAATTGTTAAAAGACCCTCGCTGGCAAAGAAAGCGACTGGAAGCCATGCAAGCGGATCGATTTACCTGTCAGATGTGTTTTCACGCTGATAAACCATTAAATGTACATCATAAAAAATATATTCAGGGAGCGGCACCATGGGAGTATGATACAAGTGATTTAATCACTCTTTGTGAAGATTGTCATGCCAAATATCATCGTGATGTTACTAAAACTAAAATAATGGCTAATATGCTTATAAACATTTCTGAACTATTAAAATCAGCAATATGATATGGCGAGACAATTAAAAGAAGGATTGAAATATTTTTCTTTTGATGTTGATTTTTTTGATGATGAGAAAATAGGTGCAATTTCTGGAGAGTTTGGGATAAAAGGAGAAATTACAGCAATAAAGCTGCTATGTGCGGTATACCGGAATGGATACTTCGCTGTGTGGAATGAGCCGTTAAAAATGAAACTTTTAAAATCCCTTCCAGGAATAAACTCTGAATTACTGGACCAGATCGTGAATCGCTTAGTTAGGTGGGGGTTCTTTGACAGCTCCTGCTTCAGCTCGGTAAAGATTCTGACTAGTGAAGGTATTCAGAAGCGATATTTTGAAGCCATTAAAAGAAGAAAGCCCAAGGAAGAATATCCTTATTTACTTATTAATGTAGACAATAATGCAATAAATGTATGCAAAAATGACAAAAATGTATACAAAAGTACACAAAGGAAAGGAAAGAAAATAAATAATCCCCCTATAATCCCCCTTTTGGATTTTTCGTCGGAAGGAATAATCCCGATTGAAAATTTGAAGGAAAGAATATTTTCCGAAGAAACGGCATGGATTGAGACCATAGCAATGAAGCAACAGCTTAAACCCGATGAAATAATTAAGTGGGTGAACGATTTTTTTGACGAACTCGAGTGTATAGGTGAAAACATGAAAAGCCTAAAAGATTTCAAATCCCACTTTTTCAGGTGGCTTAAAATCCAACTAAAAAACAGAAAGGAGGAAAAAGATGACGGAAGACTTGAAAGTTGGTAGACAAAACTCACCAGACACGGAAAAAGCCGTATTAGGGGCGATGATGCTATCTAACGAAGCAGTGACCGATGTGGTGTCAAAGCTAAGCACAGATGCGTTCTTTGACCCCAGAAACCGCATAATCTTCGATGCCATCCGGGGACTGAACGACAAAAGCATACCGGTAGACATGATTTCGGTAGTCGAATGCCTTCGCCAGTCCGGCAAGCTAATTGAAGCAGGCAACGCATCCTACGTAACCGAACTCACGAACCTGTCCGGTTTCGGACTTGCTCGCACGGATCACTATTGCAAACTGCTCGTTCAGATGCAGATAGAACGACAACTGGTAGTTATGGCTACCGAGATAATCCGGATGTCTGACGAAACAAACGACGTTTCGGACACCATTTCATTCGCTGATAGGCAATTGCAGAAAATAAACGAAATCATTTCCCTGAATAGTCGTATGGAACATATATCGTCGGCAGTCGAAAAAGCGGCTGACGAATCGATATTGAGGACGGAAAACAGACGGCAAGGGAAAATGTCAGGCGTAACATCCGGACTGAAAGACCTGGATAAAATGACATCCGGATTCAAGGGGTCCGAACTGATAATACTCGCAGGACGCCCTGGGTCAGGAAAGACAAGCGTGATGCTTCACTTCGCCAAGGTCGCCGCAAGAAATGGCGTCCCGGTGTGCATCTACTCCCTCGAAATGGACAGCATCAGCCTTGCCGACAGGCTAATCCTTTCAGAGACGGACATCGAAGCGGACAGATACCGGAACGGATACATATCCAACGAAGAGTTCAACCAAATCGCATCGGCAAAGAAAAGACTTTCCGAACTGCCGATATACGTTGACGACAACCCGATAGTATCCATGCGCTACATCCGTGCACACTCTAAGAGAATGTCAAAGCAGGGAAAATGCGGATTGATACTCGTAGATTACTTACAACTCGCTGATATGGGCGAAAAGGGGAAAAACCGGGAACAGGAAGTTGCACAGGCGAGCAGACAGGCAAAGATAATCGCGAAAGAGCTTAATGTGCCTTTTATCCTTTTATCCCAGCTTAACAGAGCTTGTGAAGAACGGGCGGATAAAAAGCCACAGCTATCCGACCTTCGTGAATCAGGAGCCATCGAGCAAGATGCAGATAAGGTTATATTCGTTTATCGTCCGGAATATTACAAGCTGAAAGATCCTCATAACAACCCGATAACCGGAGAAGGTGCGCTCATAATGGCTAAACAGCGCAACGGAGCCGTAGGTGACGTGAAATTCAGGTATAATGAAAGTCTCACGAAGATATTCGACCACAACACAAACGAATCCGGAAGACCATTTTAATAAAAAATCACTGAAACAATGAAAACATACGTAATAACACTATCAAAACAGTTTCTTTCCGGACATAAAGAGGCTGGGAAACCGACAAATTTTAGAGATAAATTCTTGCTCGGAATAGGCTGCCCGGACTGTAAAACCCAACAAGACTTATCAGGTGAAAACATATCGCCTTGCAATAGTTGCATAAGAGCGTGTATGTACCCCAAAATACATACAATGCGGTCGAATTATCAACTTTGGGAGTCAAGCGCTAAACATGAAAAACGCAGAGAGGAAAGTCATCAAATTACTAAAAGAAAACAATTTGATAAAGTAATGGAAATAAAAGGAAAAGTTCATTTAATGTTCGAGCAAAGTGGAACTTTCAAGAATGAGTTTATAAAGCTGGGAATACCATCGGAAGATTATGATATCCAAAATAATTTTGGACAAACTGACCACGTTGTAGACTTGTTTGCGGAGATTGAAAAAGCGTATGACGGTAAAGGAAGCGTGTTTGATAGTATTACGAAAGACGATTTGATAATGGCTTTCTTCCCGTGCATTTACTTTGAGTCCATGCAAGCAAATTACTATCAAATGCATTGCAATAACTTATATTGTAAATCTAAAAATGAGCAATATGAAATAGTACTTGAGAGAATAGGTAAAAGAGAGAAGTTCTATTCTTTATTATATAAATTTTTTGCTGTTTGTGATTTCAGGCAGATAAGAATGATATTGGAGAATCCTGCCACACAACCGCATTATCTGTTGTATCCTGCAAACTTTATTCCGTACACATTTGTTGATATGGATAGGAGGAAAAGGGGCGACTACTTCAAAAAGCCTACTGCATATTGGTTCTTTAATTGCGAACCGACAAATGGAAAGAGTTTTCAGAAACCTAAAGAAACAAAAGTAATAATGAATTGTAAGCAAGGAAAAGAATCGGGTATCTGTTCAGAAGAACGTTCGCTAATCTCACAAGACTATGCTCGTAATTTTATCTGCGACTTTATTATTGGCAAGGCACAGAAACATACACAACTTGAATTATTTTAGAAGATGTGCAGAATGTTTAATGAGTTCCGAGAATATTTAAAACTTTAATTAATTTATCGGTGTGTGCTATGGACAAATATGGATCAATAGATCAGAACTGGTATTCTTCCGAAGCTCAGAGAAGTGAACGGGAGCATGCCGAACAAGTCCTAAAGGAGATGAAGGACTTTGAAAAGTTATGTAAAAAGTTTCGCAAGAAGGTAGTTGAAAAGACTTCTCAGGGAGTAAGGATCAGATATGTAAAGAGAAATCAGACAACAGCAGAGTAAATAAAAAAATGGACGCCACCTAAATGACGTCCACGCCGGCTCCACTGCAGCAGACACACAAAAAACGTGTCTGCTTTATCTATTCTTGCCGAGGTAGACCAATACCCTTACAGAAATAAACTCGCAGACACGTATATACGTAGTCCAACGAGCTTAGTATCTGTTTTTTTATTTTGGTCTTTTCGGCAAGTACTAAACTCAACTACAACAATTACAAAACAATATGCGCAACTCTTTGCGCATGGCAAATATACGAAATATATGGAAAGACATATAAAACGTAGCATAGATTTAATTCAAAAATTGGAAAAAGATTCGATTTACAATCTTGGATTTTCAGGGGGGAAAGACAGTATAGTCCTTCTTGATTTAACTAAAAAATCCGGAGTAAAATTTGAGGCTGTTTATTCCAATACAACGATAGATCCGCCCGGAACAATCCCTTTTATTCGGAACAATTATCCGGAAGTAAAAATAGTTAATCCTAAAGAAAGTTTTTTCCAACTTGTAGCAAGAAAAGGATTACCATCACGACAGCGTAGATGGTGTTGCGAGATATTGAAAGAGAATTACGGTGTTGGGAAAAGGAATCTGGAAGGAATGAGATGGGAAGAATCTTCTGGAAGATCAGGGTATGAACCAGAGCAATGCGATACAAGGAAAAAGATGAAAGGCGCTTGTCATGTGCTCCCGTTACTTCATTGGACGGAAGTACAAATATGGGATTACATTCGTGGGAATGATTTGCCATATATGAAATACTACGACCCACCCTATAATTTCACCCGGCATGGATGTGTAGGTTGTCCACTTGCTCAAAAGCAACAAATGCAGTTAGAGTTTAAGACATTCCCAAAATATGCCTTTGGGCTTATGAAAGCTATCAGAAAATATCAGATGTTAAAACCAGATTCATTTTGGGGTAAAAACTTCTTAAATGAGTACGAAGCGTTTTATTATTATTTGCATGATATGACCTTACAAGATTTTAAGTTCATGAAAAGTGCATCTCTTTTTGAAAATGATTTTGAAAAAATTATAAAAAAATGGCTAGCATGAATAAAGAACTACTAAACAAAATCCTGCCTTATTGCGGGTATGGCCTGAAATCAATATATAAAGATTATTTGTGTTGAATCATTAAAAAATAATCCCTATGCAGAATGATTTTGATTTGTCGGAAAAATGCCGTATGTTTGTAGTGCTTATCATACTAAAGGGCGAGTAGGCTCGCCGTACTGCGGGCATTTTTTATGCCTTTAAATACACGGTTTCACAACCCCCGTGTGGAGTATTAATGTACCCACAGCCCTTTAGGTGATAAGCAGCGGGAAAGAGTGGAACCGTTTTTATATTTCTACTCATCATTTTAAATAAATTCTTAGGGATAATGCTTATCACGGAAAAGAATTTGTCAACATCGGTACAAGGTATTGATGAAGCACGTTATGGCCACGAAACGGCTAAAACTACTGTAACTATTCCTTCAATCAACGTCGAAGAACTATTGGAAATCTCTTCAACACTAAGAGGCGACGAAGCAATTATCGAGGTGTCCAACCTTGTCGAATTTAATCATGATGAACCGGATCTTGAATACGCTTTGAGGTGTGTTTGCCGGTTCTATGCGAAAGTTTCGTATCTTGTTGACAGAATGAAGCAGATATTAACCGAAGAAAAATAACCCACCATGGATGATTATGAAATTATAGAACAGTACGCTGATTACCGTATTGTTCAAAAGAAGTATAATGGGATACCATGTACTTTCCGTCATGATTATTTTGATAATTCTGTCAGAATAAAATTTGACGACAATTTTGCAAGGTGTAATGGATATAGGAATATCAAAGATATGTTCACAAAAAATCCCGACATGAAGCAATCAATTCTAGCTGCTAATTTGGGGATAATTCCCGATTGGATTCTCATAACACCCGATATGGGATTTGTAATATTGGATAAAACTAAATTGAATTAACAATGGGAAATAATATTCAGATATTTAAAAACGAACAGTTCGGTGAAATCCGTACAGTAGCAAACGAAAATAACGAGCCTTTATTTGTTGCAAATGATGTTGCAACAATGCTCGGATATGCAAATCCAAGAGATGCAATTGCTAACCATGTTGATGAAGAAGATAAAGCTACCGTCGCCATTCACGACGGCAGCCAAAACAGGAATATGGTTGTAATTACAGAATCTGGTTTTTATTCACTTGTTCTGTCTTCAAAAATAGAAAAAGCAAAAAAAGTCAAAAAATGGGTAACAAGTGAAGTGCTTCCATCTATTCGTAAAAATGGAGGTTATATAGTATCTTCTGAAGACGATACACCTGAAATTATTATGGCTCGTGCCATTTTAGTAGCACAAGAAACTATTAAGAAGAAAGACGAAAAGTTAAAACAACTCGAAGCTGAAAAAATTAAAATAATAGAAGAAACAAAACCGTGTGTAGTATTCACGGAAAGTGTAAAAGTAAGTAATACAAACATACTTGTACGTGATCTTGCAAAAATTATCACACAAAACGGGATTCCGATCGGGGCCCAACGATTATATGATTGGTTTGTTGAAAAGAAATATCTGATAAGACATAAACGCTGGAGTAAATCCAAAAACAAGTATGCTACTTACTATACCCCCACACAGGCATCATCTGAAAGAGACCTATTTTGGGTATCTGAAAGGCCTATATCTAATCCGGGAGAAACACCTTTTACAGTGTTTACTACTTATGTGACAGGGAAGGGGCAAATCTATTTTGTAAACAAATTTCTAAAACAAAAAGAATTGGTATAAACACAGAGGGGTGTAATGCCCCTCTCTAAAATTAATAAGTTCAAACAACCATGATCCCCAACAAAACCAGTAAAGACTACAAGCGGCTCAAGGAGCTGCTTGATAAAGGAGAAAAAATAACTGTATTTTTCTTGCATAAATCAGGGTATGGAACTGAGCATAAAATACGCAAAACAGCAGAAAAGAAATATAACGAAATAACACACTGTGACGGATATTTTATAGGCCCAATGACCATATTCCCTTTCAGTCAAAAACCTTTTGAATACTACTGTGAAAAATACAATATTGAATTTATAGAGCCAAATTTATGAAAGACCAATCTTTATTTCATAGACATGAAAATTTATATAATTCTAATCCACGAGATCCCTTTTGTTCATGATATTATGGACAAAGTGGACCTTACAGAAAGAGGGAGTAAGGTGTATGTCAAATTTAAAGCAATTAAAAAGGAATTGCATGGTGAAAACGAAGATGATTTCAAAAAAGTTGTAGAAGCTACATGCTTCGAACAGCACAAAGAATTGCAAAATCTGGAGGGAATAGGCAAACCTGTGTTTGTATATGCCGTATCAAACAAATCACATCGCATTGTTTATTTCCGGAAAGGCATAAATCAAGTGTCAGACGGTAAAAATATATATATGTTTGATGATTTGATTTCTCGTTTTTTATCTGTTCAAACAGATAACATGAGAAGAGTTACAAATGTCGGGAATGAAATTAATGGAAAATTTTGTCCGATAAAATGCTATAAATACTAATACTTAAAGATGAGAAAAATGACTAGTATAAATCTATGTAGATGTCCTTATTGTGGATCTTATCACTACGAAATAGGATATTTTACATCCGCAGCCAATTGTAGATGTTGTGATTGCGGAAGTCTGTTTTGGTATAATTTTAGCTTGAATGCTTAAGTAAAAAGTTATGACACAGGAAGAAAGAGATATTTTATTAAAAGATTTAAGTGCAAGACTTCCATATGAAGTTAAGGTTCAACTTAGTACAAACGAGGTTGGTGTACTAAGTGGGGTAGCAAAAAGAACCTGTACTGTATTTACAAAAGGCAGGATTACTCCTCCTGATTTTTACGATGTACGTATAAATGATATTAAGCTGTATCTATTTCCATTATCTTCCATGACATATGAGCAGATAAAGGAATTTAACAGCCTTAGTGATCTGCATGTTGATATATATGAGGCGTCATCAGAATCTAAAATTTTTACGATTTGTTCTAAATCTACAATAGGTCCTGAGGACGAAACAGAATTTGTAGAAATAACCCAAGATGATATAATCTCCGCAATCGACTGGCTAAATGCCAATCATTTTGACTATCGCGGATTAATAAACAAAGGCTTAGCAATTAATGCTACTAACTTAAATATTTATTGATATGAAAAACCAAGATACTGATCCACAACTTGAATGTCTATCTAATCAGAGGCAGATTGACACAGAGTTTAACTCTATTCCTTCCGGTTATAAGAAGGGTCCTTTATGGATCAAACTTAGAGAAAGAAAACCTAGAATAGGATATCCAAACTATGTGTTAGTTAAACATGGAGAAGACGCATTTACTGCTATGCTACAACTCCATGAAGGTGAGTTGTATTGGGATGTGTATGGATGTGGATATATCTGTGTTTCAGAAAATGATTGTTGGATGGAAATACCTAGATGAAAGACAGTCACAATAAAGAAAAGAGAAGATTATTAAACCTACATTAAATAAGAGATAATAGTGGAAACAAAAGAAAACAACAAATTTAAACCATTTGATCTCGAACAAGCTAAAGCTGGTAAACCTGTTTGTACAAGAGACGGGCGTAAAGCAAGGATTATTTGTTTTGATGCTAAAACATTAGGTGATTATCCTATAATAGCCCTGGTTGAAAATGCAGATAACTCAATATATGAGGCTGCATATTCCTTTTCCGATAAAGGTGAATACTTGAGAGGTAATATTCGTAATATAGACCTTGTAATACCTCTGGAAGAACATGAAGGATGGGTTAATATATATAGAAATGCTGGAATAGTGTCGGCCCGGTGTATCTACAATACAAGGGAAGAAGCTATGGAGAGTGCAGAGGAAGAGGATTATATTGATACAGTTAGAGTAGTATGGTATGAATAAAGTTGAAGACTATGAGTGAACTAAAGGATAGATTATTGAAACAACTGGAGATAGACTATTCAGAGGATGCCAGAGACTGTCTTAAAATATATGAAGCCATTAAAGAGTTAAATAAAGGGAGTATCCCTAGTGATCAATGGATGGTATTATGCAGAGTTCAACATTTAGGAACCCATATAGATCCTATGAGAGTTTATTCCCCTTCTAAAATAGGTTACGTATTCCTAAAAGGATTAGAAGAAGATAACAAGATGAAAACATTACTAATAACAGAAACAGAGGCTAGGATTATTTATTCGAATACATCCGGAGAGTTTAAGAAAAAGCTTGAAGATACCTTCGGAATAGAAAGACTTATATTGAGTTTCCAGGAACTGGTGAAGACCTATAAGGGTGCATGTGAAATCACAGGATCAGTTCCTGATATAGAATGTGATGATAGTTCAGAATTAGCACGCTTAAAACTAATACAGATTTATAAAGCTTGTAATATATTAAACAATGATTGGAAACCTGGTATTTCTAAAAATGGTTTAGATATATATTACCCGTCTTTTATATGGGATAAAGGTGAATTTAAATATAAAGAAGTAGAGCATGGTACATACATTAACTATGATCCTAAATTATGTTGTGGCAAAAGAGAGGATGCTTTTTACATAGGAACTCGTTTTATTGATCTATATAGGAATTACTTACTACCAGAGTAAAATGGAAATACAGGAAATAAAGATTGAGGGGATAATATATGTAAGGAACAAATATTCCCGGGTATGTAGTGATTGTGCTGTCAGGGATAAAGTGGATTGTACTATTCTCATTCAAAGTGACCAAGTTACGCTTTGTCATCTATTTGACGGATATGCACTTAAAGTAAAGGAGGAACATGAGAAATAATAAGGATCTTATTAAAATCAGTAAAGGTCATTATACCTATAAGGGTATTCAGATAAACTGCATTGGGTATTATCCTCCGGAAAAAAGAGTGGTATGGGAAGCTGTGGATAAAGATGGTTGTGGGTTTTGCCACTCCTTTTCCTTAAAAGATACTATTAGGTTAATTGATGAAAATATTAGAATTGAATTAAAAAAGCAACTATGTTTACCACACCTTGTTTTATAAGAAAGAATACTTTGGAACTTTGTAAAAAGTTAGAAAAATTAGGATATAAACGTTCAAAGATTTTCCTTGAAGATCCATATTTATGTATTGCCACTGCGGTAAATGATAAATACCCTACATATACTACAATTACTTATGAAATGTTTGATACTAAAGATCCTTATTCAACATGGAATTGTGCTGGAAGGATTAATTGTAAAACTAATGAAGAACTCTTTTTAGCTATTGCATCACTAAGAGATGATTCAGATAAAAATCAATGGTTTGTTATGGATGTAGAAATATATACAGATTTTCCACAAGGCAGTTGGTTTATGGCAACAGATCGCAGTGGAGGAAGACATGTTGGTACACAAATAGAACCTCTATACTGTCATAAAGCTACAGTAGAAGAACTTATAGAACATTTTGGTGGTGATAATGTCGGGAGCAAATAAAATAATCCTTTAATAGAAACATGAGAAAAGCAAAAATAATAAAAGGAGACCTATGTCATGCTCTGCGTGATGATGACGAAGTATATGTACATTCCATCTGCCCGGAAAATGGTAAGGCTATAGTAGAAATTTCTGACGGAAGATTATTTAATGTAGATGCTGAAGATATACAATTTAAAGATCCTCCTGAACCAGACAGAGGTATAATCCTTCAATCTTACTCTGTCTGTCCTGTTTGTCATGGGACCGGCAAGGTTACTCCTGGTTTTTATACATCTGGTACCATAGGACAAAATTCAGATTGGTCCAACACTTGTCGGACATGTCACGGACGTGGAGTTTTAAAAAATTAAAAATCTATGAAAAGTAAGAAAGCAGAAGAATACATAAACAAGGAAAAGCATGAGGATTATCCGGGTGGATATTTATGCTATCAATTATCCGATGAAAAAGCTAAAAAGGCTGTGGAAATCGCCGAGGAAGAAATGAGGGAGAAGGCTACCGATTAGAAAAATGGATGGAAAAAAGAGCAATCTTTAAAATCCCAAATAATATCATTGCTATTAATAGCTTCTACCTGATGTATCACCCAAAATAAGTAATTGAAAGTACTTCCGATTCTTTCATCTCTGGTCACATTCGGTATGTTAATGATATTACTCATTTATAGACATTTAATATAAATCTCAACTATACAAAGGTCGTAAAACTATCTAATAAAAACAATTACCGCCATAGTTTTTTAATAAAAATTAATCACAAAAAGAGGGGACACAACTCCCCTCTCACATCTTCCGATATGTTCACGACTAAATATTTACGCGGCCTTACAGGCATCTTAAAGCAAACAGGGCTATTTCGCTGATATAGCTGCTTGCTGCGTTGTCGGCAATATTGATTAATATTTCAAAACTATCGGGCATAATATTTTATTTCATAGTTGCGAATGAACCCCTTGCACAATAAATAAACTACAACCGGGAACATCATTTCAGCAATATCTCCGTTTATATAACAAATTTCCTCTCCTTGTAAATTAAATCCACTACTTACCGCAATATGAACTGACAGATGGTGCAGTTCATGCGTGATCAGATTAAAGTACTTTGCCGGACTAATAGAAATTGCAAATATGACCACTGATTCCCGGTAAAAATAGTTACTGAATGCAAGACCATTATTTACATTTCCGCTTGTCAGGTTTTTATATGCATTTTTTAAATCCGATTCACTACAATTTAACCCATACAAGGCGTTCATAATTTCATCTACGTGATACCTTGTAACCGGATAAAAGGCGGTTATATTCCATTTTTTACCTTTTACGTAAATATGGAATCGTTGTCTGATCATAGAAAATCACTCCATTCTACTCCGCATCCATTGGCTACCATCGTAGCGTACCATCTTCGCATAATAGTTCCATCAGCTGCATCAGGGTCATCGATTGAATCTTTTACAAATAAAGCAAGCGATTTATCGTCTGGGAGACTAGATTTATAAAAATCTGCTCTAGCCATATTTGCAACGTACACATAATCATAAAGTGTATTATTTTCCAGTTTCACACCGTGCTTAGCGAGAAGTTCGTCAACCTGATCTTTGCTCATTGGTTCTATTGGTTCAAGCCTGCCAGTTGCGGGATTTTTTTTCTTCATTAAAGAAATTGCATAATCGCATGTCTTTTTATCAAAATGCCATCCCCTGAAACTAAGATACCGAGACATTGCTATCGGTCTGTAAAAATCGTATGTATCTAATGCTTGTTTACACATATTATTTAATATTTAAGGAGGGATGTTTCCACCCCTCCAGGTGAACCTGTTTACATAAACCGGGGATCAAATCCCTGTCCGCCGAAATTATTCCGGAACCATTGTCCGACATTTTCGCCGTAACCACCTTGGCCCATATTCTGGCCCATGCCTTGTCCAGAATTTTGACCATATCCCTGATTGCCGCTTCTTTGGCCCATTCCCTGCCCCATTTTATTGAGCAGTTTATGTCCTTTTTTCAGGAAATCCTGTAATTCTTCTGCGAATTCTCTTATTTCTTCATTCATAACATGATAATTTTAAAGTTAATTAATTGAGGAGTTCTTTCAACTCCCCTAGGTCTTCCGACGTGAACTTAATACAACCCAAGCTACCTATAAACATATCTAACAAGAAATTATGAGGCATATCTACGATGGCCTGGCCTTTTCCTACTGTAACTTTAACCATCCCTAATTGATACTCCCTAACGTCCATTTCTTCAAATAAAGAGACAAGATTATCAACCATAACATCGCTGTCTATTGTTCCGTCTTCTCCGGCAATAAACAAAAATCCGGTATCAAGCCATCTGTTGATAAGTGCATCCTTCCTGGCTAGTAAATTACTTAACCCATTTTTAAAGAAAGTGCGCGTATGTGCTTTATCCGGAAAAAGAGAATCTATTTTACTATTTCCCCAGGATTGTACTGCGGTTTTAATTTCACCTTTAAACTGGTTCAAATCCTCTTTTTTCATTTCTTGCCTCCTTTCTGTCGTTTCATTTTCTGATACTCAGAATAGGGAATATCAGAATACTTTTCCTTATATTCCTGGAAATCGTTGATCTCCTTGTCAACCTCAGTAGCAGCGGATTTTCTAAGCCTTTTTACAAGCGTCAGATGATTCTCTAGGGCATCCTTACCTTCTTTTGAGCCTTCTACCACCGGGCGCATCATTTGCATGTATTTAGCTTGAAGAATAGACATTATCATATTCTGACTTTCAATAAATTCTTCATTGTTTGTTACGATTTCAAATTCCTTGTCAGTCATTGCTGATACAATGCTTTCGATTTCGTCCCATATAGGAGTCTGGCTTTGTTGTGGTTGCTGGACCATCTGATTTTTTGCTCTTTGCATCGCTTGTTTTTTCTGCTCCAAAGCGGCCTGCATCCGCTCTATCTCCTGATATCGTTCTTCCATGTTATAGGAAGATTGGTTTAAAAGGGGATCGCTGCTTCCGTTAAAGAAAAAGTTATTTCCTGGCATGGCTATTTAGTTTTTTGTTTTCTACGTTTATAAGCTCTCTTTTGGGTGAGCATTTTAGGCTGCCGGAGTTGATCCTCCACTTGTCTGGTTGCGAAAGCAGCAATAACTTCCGATACCCGTAATAGTAGGTTCGGTAGGTACTACTACTACACCTTCAACCATTTTGCAGGTCTTGCGGTCTACATAGTTAATTCCGGCGGTGAATGCTTTTTCAATTTCACACTGAATCAGTTTATCCTGATAGGGACGGACGGCATTGCTAATCGCTACTTGTGCTTTCAGATCATACAGTTCCTTCCGGGTTTCATCGTCTTTATCACGGGTATACTTGTACAGGCCGAACAATTCAGAATTCAGACGGTTATTAACCGCGTCGATATTGTCCCGGTTGTTTTTATACAACCCAAAATCGGCGTCTACCATCGTCTTGTACAAGCTGAATTTTTCAGCAATGTCTGTTTCACGGTTTGCTGCAATAGCCTGCATAGAGCCCAGTTTTAATCCCCACATTGCATTTGTCAATTCCAAAGCATCTTCACATCCTTTTTCCCATGCTTGGAAAGAAGTAGGGGCAACACAACCATTCCCGGCCCCAGTGCCGTATGCGTTAATGTTTACATTTGCAGGAGTACTAGCACCTCCGGAGAAACCAGCTCCACCGCCTAGGATTGAACCAATACCATTGCCACGTCCCCAAAGAGCGGCAGCGCCGAGGACAGTACCGATAATACCCAAGGTAAGGCCGGCATTCGCCCGCTCTCTCGTAGAGCGACGATTTTCACCGCCTTCCTCATACACTTTCTTTTCGATAATTTCCATATAATTAAAGAATTTTGATTATTCCGGCACTATTGCCGGATATCCCAAAATTCGACATAAATAGATGTTTTGTAAAAAGTTACATTCCTATATAATAGAAGTTTAAGGACTTAAAACAGAATAAATTTCCAATAAAAAAGAAAGTTTTATTTAGATGTTGTGAATATCAAAAAATATTTCATACATTTGTCTTGCTTAATCTTCTAATGACTGGCGGAGTAAGAGTACCCGCTGTATGGCGGTTTTTTTATGCCTTATTGATTTGTATTTTCCATACTTTGTATTTTGTTGTTTGGAAAGGAAAATATTTGTCTAACGGCGTATACCCCCGTAAATCTGTTGTAATGGCAGATTTTAGCCAGTCATGAGGTGATTAAGCAGCGGGAAAGGTACGCCGTTTTTCTGTACCTAAGTGCTTAATAAATATATCATGACAAACACAAATCAAACCACCAACCATGGGAAAGGCACAGACAATGTGCGTCACACTCACGAAACGGGCGAAATCTTATCACTAAAGCAGCAGCTTGAAACCTACAAAAGGCTGTTTGAAATCGAAAAGAATTGTAAGAATCAGGCTTATTTCTTCATTCTTTCATGCGGACATTTTGAGGAATACCGCGGATATTGCAAAACGCATCCTACAAATGTAGATTATCATTCTGCGTGTGTGGATGTTTTCAGACTTCAACATTTAAAAAGAGAAAACCATGAATGAGTTGATTAAGATTGTGGAGAATGACGGTAAGAAAGCCGTTTCTGCACGGGAGCTTTACGAAAAATTAGGGTTTGCGCCTCAGCATTGGGCTAATTGGTATAAAAAGAATATTACTAATAATTCTTTTGCTGTTGAAAATGAAGATTATGCACAACTCCCACTAAGTGGGAGAACAATTGATTTTGCCCTCTCTATCGACTTTGCTAAACGCCTTTCCATGATGGCACGTACCGAAACCGGTGAACAAATACGTAATTATTTTATCGAAATAGAAAAACGTGCAACCAAACCATTAAGTCAGCTTGACATTTTAGCTCAGTCAATCCAAATCCTGCAAGCACAGGAAAAACGTATTTCAGAGATAGATGATCGAGTTAAAGTTATTGAGGCAAAACAGACTACACACCAAAACTGGTTTACCATTGCCGGATATGGAACACTTCTTAAAATACAGGTCGGAATAAAACTGGCAGCAAGTTTGGGAAGGAAGGCATGTAATCTTTGCAGACAACTTGGCATTGAACCGGAGGAAATACCAGATCCGCGATTCGGGAAAGTCAAAACCTATCCCGAAAATGTTTTAAAGCAGGTATTTGATATGCCAATTAACTAAAATAAGGGCATCGGAGTAACTGCAAGCTCTCACATTAGGCAGTCATTCCTTTGCCCTTTCCTTTTAACTGCATTGACTTGTGATTTGGCCGTCCCAGTCTTTGCAAAAAACATTCAAAGATATGAAAACAATACAATTAACAAAACAAAGTAGCGAAAATGAAGTTAAAGATTATTTCAAGGCTGTTCTAAAGTTAGCAAAATCAAAAGAAGAATTTCCGGTAAACTTGGAAGATGTTTGGCCATTGGTTTACACAAAGAAATCCGACGCAGTTGAGGCATTAAGAAGAGATTTTATTGAGAAGGAAGATTTCGTATCGCTCCGGCAAAATCCGCAACCTGATTCTCAATGGATTAACCCAAATCCTAAAATAGACTATTTTATTTCAGTATCATGTCTTGAATATTTTATAGTCAAAAAAGTACGTCCGGTATTTGAAGTATATCGGAAAGTATTCCATAAGGCAGCAGAAAATATAAGTCTGAATCCAACCCCTACAAGAATAAAAACTTCCCTTGAATGGGTCAAAGGTGTGAGAGAAATACTTAACCTAAATGATTCATCTACTTTATTCATGCTTAAACAGGTCGGAGATCCGTTAGGGTTACCTACACCGGATTACACGCATTCTAAAGGCCAGTTGTTGGCTCCCACAGTCTTGCTACAACAACACGGCGTACAAATTAGTACCAGGGAATTTAACCAAAAGATGATAGGGGCCGGTTTCATAAAAGAGCTTCAACGTCCATCATCAAATGGTAAAATTAAGTATTTCAAATCTTTAACTGAAAAAGCTGCCGGTTTTGGAGAGAACCAGATTAACCCGTCGAATCCCAAAGAAACACAACCATTATACTATGCAGACAAATTCGAAGATTTATTGAAACAATTAGAAATTGTTTTTTCATAATTAATTGCTCGGTAGTATCCGGGCATATTCACTCTTCTTTTTCGCGGTGATTTAGTATGTCAGCAATTGTCTTGTGACACAGCCCGGTCTGTTCCTTTATTTTATCGTATATGAAAGAGCGTGGAAGCAAATGGAAAAAATCTGAATATTTTTCTGAGTTTTTTAATTCTTCATATATGCTGATAACTTGTTTGTTACGCACCATCGTACTCGGCCTTTGTAATTTTTTCATAAATTTTTTCTCAAAAAAGTGCAACCAATAAAAATCCTGTCCGTAAAACTCCCCGAAAGAAGTCTTACAGACAGGATATATTGGTGGTGCTCTATATTTTGGAAGGGGGGCTTCTTTCCTTTATATCTTACCCCGGATAAATCGTATTATCTTGAATACAGATGGGATACTGAACGCAAATAGCAAAAGGACAAGCCACCACATTATACCAGGGACTTTATTCTTTACCACTTCGACCGAATAGGGAACAGGAATGGAATCCCGGGAAATAATAGTATCGTGGACAAACACATTCTTATATATGTATTTGTAACGATCCTTATATATCAGGACAGAATCACCTTTTTCCAATATTCGCACGGTATCTGTAATGTAAATACTGTCCTGCAGTTTTTCAACCCGATCTCGGTATTCTGTTTTTACAGTTTCTACCGGCACGTACTGAATACTCCGGCAGCTAAATATACACAGGCAAATAAATAATAATATCCATTTCATTATCGGCAGTATTTTGTATAGTTTTCCACAAACTCTTTCACCGTACCTTTACCGGCCGGCGTATTGTAGTATTGCTTCCAGTAACTGGCCATAGCCCAAACATCTTTGTAAGAAGGGAGAGGTTCTGTCTTTCTTAGATAGTGTACACGGGTCATGCAGATCATCAGCTTTTTGTTTTCTACTAACATATCCGGTTCCAGATTTACCACTCCCGCAGCCTTCATTATTTTACCCATCAGATCCTCCTTGTATCGGAGGAAATTAACTATAATATCGTTAAAGGTAGCCGGCTCCATTTGCCCGTATCCGAGCGCCGGACCTCCGCCAAGCTGACGGACATATTTAAAATTGCTTTCCTGGGCAAACGTACCCATTATCAACTCCCTTGCGTTGTCAGAATATAATCCGATTTCTTTTAATGTTTCGGTTATTAACCGTCTCCATTCATCTTTATTCATGTTTTTTAGCTTTATGTTTACAAATGTCTGTCTCCCTTTTGGGCATACGATCGCAGCAGTCCTCGACAATACATGTGTTATATTCTGCCACCTTCTGCCTCTGAGTAGCCTCAATAAGCTTCAATTCAAGCTCGTTTATCTTTTTGGCCGACTCGATACTTTTTGCTCTTAGATCGTTTATAATTGTTTGTAATTTCTCAATCGTCTCGTATGCCTCTTTATTTTGTTTCTTAAGATGCTCAATCTGATCAATATCTAGTTTTAATTCTTCTTCATCGGCTTCTACATTCGCCTTCCTTTTTTTTACCCGATAGAACATAAATGTTCCGATCCATCCGGTCCCAAGTAGTGCGGTTAAAACCCACTTCAATAATTCAATTGTATTCTCATTCATTCCCTGTAATTTTGTGGTGCTCTCTCTTATCTAAATCAATTTATTTGCTGGTTTACTTTGTATTTAAAAAAAAATATTGTAAACTTGCAATGAAAGATTGTCTTGGGTTGCTTGGGAATAGTATTGAGGTCGCGCGGGCGGCCTCTTTTTTACTTACTTTTAATAGCAGATATTATTGCATTTTTAATAAAAACATGCCAGGTTGAATCCATTATTGAGGCTTTGAATAATTCTGTCTCATTTTCATTCATATCCACCGCTTCCCCGTTGAATATCTTTTTGGCAATTTCATGCATTTCAATTGTGTTTGTGCACACATACACGGCATTTCCGACAAGTTGATGAATGCCTTTATTTTGATTCTCTTCCAGCAATTGGATATAATTATTACCTAACAAATCAATTGCTGATACATCTTTTACGTCAAAACTATATTTCATTTTAGGTGTTATTGGTTAGAAGTGAGTGTTTGGGTAATTTCTTCGCGAAATTCGGTAATCAGTGGCATTACCAATGTCAGAAAACTGGTATCGATATTGGATCCGTTAATATTCTCAAAATCCTGTTCCTTCGTGTTGTAATTGATGGTTACGTTCATATACCTCCGATTAGCATTTTTTTGTACATACCCTTGTAGTGTAGCTGAAACAATTTCGGGCTCCCTTTCTTTAGTAAATTCTGCTCCTAAAGAAACATTGATACCTTGTACCGTTTCTTCAGCTTTGGCTGTAATAGAATAATTAATTTCCATGTTTTTATAATTTATCTGTAATACAATTGTCCTGTTGATCTATCTATGCATAAGTAATAATTACTTTTACCATTAACGTTTTGAACATTTTTAAAATATACAGCACCGTTAAATGTAGATTTTTCATTTACCTCAACCTCTCCGTTAAATATCGATACTCCCTCTTCAACTATTAAAGCCGCAGTTGGAGCCATTTTTTTACTGTCATCAACATAGTCTATGGCTCTTAATTTTAATGCTGTTATTTTTGATAAAGTTGCATAACCGGAAGTATTTTTGGCTATTATCTCTAATCCGATTATCTCTGAGTTAGTTCCTATTGCTGTTATTATTCCGGCTTGTAACGCACCTGTTGAAGGGGCAAGTATGCCGGATCCTGATGCATATACAGAAAAACCATCTTTAGCATAACAAGAACCTACTTTCGAACTCGCATTGAAATCAGATGATCTCAATCCATTATTGCTTAATTTCAGTCCGGCAATTTCTCCTTCTGTCGCTGTAATTTTTCCTGTAAACTGTCCGTTAACTGCAATAAGTTTTCCATCTGTTGTAATCTGAACATTCCCGTTTGCACTAATAGCTCCATTAAGATTAATCCTACTTGCATCAATTGTAACGCCTCCTCCGCCAACATTAATAGATTCAATAACTTCTTGCCCTAATGCATTTTTATTTGAAGAAAAAATTGTAACGAAATTACTTTGTGTTACAACACCAGATATTTCTTGGGTACCATTTATAATTTTAGATACTGTAGAAGAAATTTGGTTGTAACTAACTTGTAAATTGCTAATATCTGATTTTATTAATTGATCATTTTCATTATAGACATCTAGAGATACTTTATTTTCGATCAATCCTTTTGTTATATTTATTTCAGTATTAAGTTCTTCCTTTGTTGCATTCGTAAGAACAGGCCTGATTACCGAAGTAACAGGAGCAACAGCTGTCCCATCTGGAGCCGTATAACGACTATCGTGTACTACTGCTACACAATTGTTCCCGATTTTAAATAGGTACCTACCACCTCCACGAAGATAAATAAGTTCTTCGCTACTACTAGTTAGTTGCCCAATACTGCCGGCAGGGAGTATATATAGCACTGGGGTAGTATCGGGTATTTCCTTGGTAAATTTATATTCGAAAACCTCAATTGTTCTTTTAACAACATTTGCCCCCCATAAACTCCCGTTACTACGCCATACACAGTTCATTGAAAAACCAGATTTATGTGTTGACCATTTTGGTATTCCAAAATTAGGAGCAAGTGGCGAAACAACTTCTATCCTTGTTTCTGAGTTTGATAATTTAATAGTTACCGGATAATATGTGTCCTGATCCCACTTTTCAGCCCTTAAGTCGATATCTGTTTCACGATATGTTTGAATAGTTGTATATTCTTTTGCAGTATCAATTGCCTCTTGTTTAGCCTCTTCCACTCTCTCAGAAACTTCGTTAACCCTTAAACTTATTTCTCCGTTTTCGGCTTTAATTTCGGTCAGGGTTTTCGTTATCGTTTTTATTTCTGCTTGCTGCTCGGAGAAAGAAGGAGCCCAAACAGGGGCGGGAAGAAAGCCTTCGACTAGCATGACTTCGGTAAACCGGACCGAATTCCCAGCGGTATGCCCTGATTCTCCGGCGTAACAAAGTAAATACCCTTCCTGAGCTTCAAAATCATTTTTGGTAATCAAAATACCACCATTTTTATCATAAAGATGATGATAAGTAGTCGTTAACCAAGAACTGACAGATTTATCATAAAAAATAAACTCACACTTGCTAATATTACCTGATAAGAATTCTATATTTTGGGCATTCACATAATAAACTGTATTCGGTTTGATTACAGGCATATACAGAGCTTTATATGCATAAGTATTTGTCCCCCCTTCAACCGTAAACGGCCCTTTTGTCCCCTCCGCCAGATTCACATTATTTGCTCCGACCTGGTCTTCTTCTGCAACGGGGAAGCCTTGCAAGGGTTTATTGCCTTCGATTAGGGAGATGTTGTAAATTTTTGGATTATTAAATGATCCGATATAAAAACAAATTTTTTCAACCGTTTTGCCTAATGTTGATACTAAATCTATTCTTCCAAAACTTATGCTTAATCCGTGAATACTTCTGCTTCCATCTGTATAGTAAAAGAATATATCTCCACTTCTTGCCACAGATTTCGATTCAATACTAATTACATATTGTGTGTTTGTCTTGTATTTTATTTTATTCTCAAAAATATCAACATATTGACCATTATAAGCACCGGTTGCAATACCAGATGAACTCATTAGTGCTAAATCCCATGCCAAGTACACCCCATCTTCATCCTCTCCCCAGACCGCAATATCCTTGTTCTTCTCATTCCACTTCAACATCATTTTCTTGGATATAAGGTTCTGGGAACCGATCTGTAATCCATTTACTGCTTCCTGTCCGCCTTCTAGCCCTTGCTGTTTTGCTATTTCCTTTCTATCAGATTCAGGGACAGAATAAGTTGTCGCTTTGTTTCCATATTCAATTTGTACATCTTTTACAGAGATAATAAATTCGGAACCATCCGACATACCATTGTGATCAATCCTTAAATAAACTAGTGTCCCTTCTCCCCAGTCCGAAGGTGTAGTAAATTTAAATTCATTGTATGTCCAATCCGTGCCTGACTGATATGAACTAGTTAATAATGCATCAATTTCAGGATAAGAAGCAGGAAGAATATAAAAATCAAAATAATTTTGATGACCTGTATGTTTTGCGTAAAAAGAAACAACAATTTCTTTATTCCCAGGTATTGTTATCATCGCACTACGAATATAACTTTCTCTCGTAGAGGCGTCCTTTATTGAAAACTCTGTATCTTTATGTTCCGTATATCCTGTCCACCCAGTTCCGGTTGTACTACCGATTAATATATTTACTCCTCCTATCTGTATCCCATCAACAACCTTTCCCGCTTCATCTATTGCAATCTGCCTCTGATCGTTGATAGAGGGGGTCCACAATAGCGAAGTTTTATTGCCTAATACTAGTTTTACCCACTCTATTTCAGATTCAACGGATACACTATTAGGCATTGGATATATTCGAATAAATGTATTATCAACAGCAGGCGTCCCTAACGTCCATTTAAAAGTTTTCAAAGCAATATAATCTGTATCGGGACCACCAGGATAAAAACTAGCCAATATAACATTCCCTCCAGAATTGTAAACAGCCCAGTTTGTTTTATTCGCCCCTAATTTGCCTTTAATAACAATTGTACATTCTTCTCCTTGTTTGGGTTTATAGTCTCCTAAGTAAATTGTCGCTATTGGATAACTAGTATTCTTCCATCCCTTGTTACTATTGTCAAGAAGGTTGGTTTCTCCTACTTGGAGGTTGTCCAGGTTACTCTGCACGTCTCCGATGGACTCTTCCACCGTTTTGCCGGACATCAGTCTGAACACCCCTTTCATGTAAACGTTCTGACAATACAATCCGAATCCTGTCAACTGCCCGAAATCTTCATCCACTATGCCATTCAAATTACCCGTCCGCATCGGTTCTTTCCCTTCAAAAGAATAGGAGTTTATCCCAGCATAGAAAGCAATGTAAGGCGAATTGTTGTCATGCGCCGAAATCATTATCGCGGATTGGCGGTTTATGTCTGTCCGGTTTCCTAATAATACTATTTCTTCATCAGCCTCCGGGATACCGCTATTCGCCTCACAATCCGTTTTTGACAAGACAAAGTAATCCGCGCCTACCTCCGTGACAAGACGCCAATATCTCTTCATTTTCTGCCCGTCAAAAACTTGATGAAAAGCTTGGTCGCCCACTACGAAAGGATTTATTATCGTCCCGCTGTCAGTATTGAAAAAGCACTTGTACCCATTCTCTGTCTCCTCTACACTTCCCGTCTTTATAGCTGCCGGAGAGACACAGAACTTCCCGCCGATTGCCTTTACCTGCTGTATCAGAAACTCAAACACGCTGAACTGACCCCTTACCGTCAGATTCTGAAACTCAGCATTCCCGTCTTTTATTCTGTGTCCGCTACCAAGCGCTCCGGAGGTGAAATTCTTGGATGAGAAATTGTCGGATTGGACTAATTCAGCCGCTTTCACAGAATTAAATTCAACGTCCGCGTCTTTATGTAACTTTTGATTGAACCACTTCGGATACCACGCATTGATAAGGTTATAGAAGAGCCTTTTTATATCATCTATATTGATAAGCTGCTTTAAGGTGAATTGTATCTGCTCTATTGTATTATTTACCTTAGTGTCGTAGGTATAAAGCATCTGGTCGCCCAATTCAACCCTTATATCATCGCTTGTTTCAGTAGTACCGATAATTCTTGTCGTGATATTCCGCCTGCCTATTTTTACGGTAATTCCATCACCGATATTCAGTGATATTCCTTTCTTCTTGATATAGTGTTTTTGAACTGATAGAGACGGGGCGTATTGCGGTTCACACTTTTTGTTCAGCTCATTTTGTGTTGCCTCCCTCAATTCCTGTGTTGCTTCATCTATGTAAGATTGCGGCATATTGATGTTAAGGAGGACAAACACGTCTCCGACACGTGGCTGTCTGTTTGCATTCGGAAGATAATACCCGTCTTCTTCCTCTTTTACGATAATTGAAAGCGTCTTGTCGGTATTGTTCCAGCTGTTTTCCACTATCTCAAAGTTCAACCCGGTCAAATCCCCCGTCTGAAACTTGACTACCGGGATTTCATTCTCCGCATAGTATTCAGACAGATTGAAAGGAATATCAAGTTTTATCTTCCAACTTCCGGCTTCCTCTATGTTTTCCGGAACGGTCACGCCTAACACCGTCTTATTAATCAAGCGAGGGTAGATGTTTTCATTCACATACACCCCGGTAATCTTTCCGTACTTTTCTACGTTCTTTTCAATGACTTCATCACCCAAATTCAACCTTTTGGGGCTGTCCGGAGAATCATAGTCGGCCGGAAGATTCAGAGTGCCGCCTTTCCCTATCATTCGAGTGGTTACGGAAGCATTAGCGACCTTTGCGAGTTTCACGGAGTAGCTTCCTTTGTTTTTCCCATATTCAAACACATAGTCGGTTTCTTCTCCGATTCTCCTCTTGACGGTTATCACGGTTCCCGTAATGTCCCACTCCATTTCGGCATTCTCGCATACCGTTTGGAGTGCTGCCATGCAATTACTATTGTCAAAGCTCAAATCAAGGATACTTCCGTTCTGAATGGTTCCAAGGGTAAATTCCGGATAGTCCTCGTTCAAGGAATCAATCAGCAATGTCATGAAGTCGCTGACCTCTCCATGGTAGGCAAATGTTGTCGCTCCTTCGTCCGTTATGATGGAATTGTTCAGCTTATATCCTTGAAAATAGAACGTAAGCGGATAGGTAAACACTCCGTTACTTTCCTCTATATCAATAGGCTCGAAAATCTCGTACTTTTCATTCCCGACTAAAACATAGTCGCCTATCTTTAAGTCAAGATCATTCTTTGACGAAATAGTGAACGAAACATATTTATTTCCGCTTAATGACTTCGAGATGGTATCATCAACGACAAATTCGTAAATAACGGTATTATCTCTATATATGCTATATCCTTTCATTCGATATTACGATTAATTTGCAACTGAAATCAGCGTATACTTTCCCGATAGAAAAAACGTTTTGTACAGAAAATCCATTCGTGCAAAAACATTTAATCTCTCTTTCTCTGTAATTGATAGTTCTTATTCCGGCTTTCCCAAATAGGGCATATAATGATTTGATTCTCTCCTTGAATTGCTCTGTATTTTCAGCTATTATCATACCGGAAACGGTTATCTCCGTCTTCTCTTGCCCTCCTTTTGAATAAAGTGAATAAGACGGATTTTGGGTTGTGCTCAACGATTTTGGCGCACCGATTCCCTGATAGTTTGATATTTCTTTCAGATATAATCCGAAAGAAGTCCATTTGTATCCGTCAATCTCCCCGTTTTCGGTGGGAGAGGGGAGTGTCCCAGATAAATTAACAAGAGGTTCTATGAATTTAATCGTTATTTTGCAAGCCGATTTTGTAAAGGTTTCGATGGTCGTACTTTTGCATTTTACACTCCAGCTTCCCCATTTGCATGACAACGTAAATAACTCCGGCAACTCGTTCATGAAATCATTTATTAAAGGAAGAGAAGAGTCAGAATCAGACACGATATTTCCTGTTATTGAAATATCCCGGCTGTCAAAATCCATATCTTCACTCTCCACATAAGGCTCCACGCTGTTGTCTGTAACCCAATCGTAGTAAGTAGTCCCTTTTCTTTTCGGAAGATTGAAGCATCCAGAAATGGCAATATTGCCATTTGATTTTGTTGGAATTATCCCGAATTGGGAAATAGGAGTATTATTAATATAATATTCTGCCATGCCGTCCGGTGTTGGGTGGTATGTGTCATCACATACTGATGCAAATATAATTTTTATTTAGAATTATTCAAAATAAAAATCCGTCATCTTGCGTATCTTTTACTTGATTCACTTTCAATTGTTCGTAGTCTTCCGTCCATGTTTTTCAATGTGTTGTGCATATCAGACAAGACGGAAGTATTATTCGCCGTTTCTCCGGTATTCCTCGCTATCGTGTTCAGTATGGAGTTGCATGTGGCCATTGTAGACTTGTATGTTTCATGAAATATCGTTGTCTGCTGGCTGATAGCCTTTAATGTATCGTAGGAACCTCTCCATATTCCCATTGATTCATTTGCAGTTTTCTCCGTAATTGTTTCGGATATGGTGCCGGTTTGGCGTTTTAATTCTTCCGGAGAACTTTCCCAATTAAAAGTTTTAGCCAAATTATCCCGGTCTTTAATCATATCTTGGATTATATCTTGATAATCATCCCTCAATTTTTCTGCCTCTTTTGCAGTAATCTTATTTTCGCTTTCTGCTGCTTCTGTCCAACTTTTATACAGATTTTCTATTCTTCCCTTGTACTGACTTGCGATTAGACCGGCTATAATCGATTTTCGCAAATATCCTTCAAAGTCATCACACATATCTTCAAAGGAAGCATCCATATCCGAAAGTGAATCAATAAATCCATTATAAAAACTATCGAAGGATATGCCAGTTAGTGCTTCTTGCAATGTATTCGCAAGTTCCTTGGCTTCATCGTTGCAGTCAATGATTGCATCTAAATTTTCAGTTATTTCAGAAGGTATTTTACTCCACGCTTCGGGGAAATCTCTTCGTATAATCTCTAACTGTTCCCCAGATAATTCATACATTTGTTGTACACTGGAAATATTTTGTCCTATAGACTTTGAAATATCATTCCATGATTTCTTAAGCCTTTCGTTGGCCCGGTAAGCATAACTATGTGCGCCTGCACTTGATCCTGCTTTACCTCCTACTTCCGCTAATCTTCTATAATTTTCTATTTGCTTTTCTAGCGCTTCGTTAGCTTCTTTCGCTGCCTCTACCGATGCAAATCCACCTCCAAATACAATTTTTTCCTTTGATTTATCAATGATTTTTTTGTATAGATCATTTATAGCCTCTAGTTGTTCTCTTAACGCCTTATATTGTGCTACTCCGTTATCT
>ERZ827197.412-NODE-412-length-53367-cov-7.255177_pt1 | contig 53367 bp, 57 predicted proteins | sample MGYA00519867_ERZ827197 | MGnify/ENA primary metagenome ERZ827197 (study PRJEB31778, sample SAMEA3449278) | human gut metagenome | biome: human gut; feature: human-associated habitat; material: faeces | place: United Kingdom | collected 2010/2012 ...
TAGCACCTTTACTATTATAATAGCAACGAGACATCTAAAAGTCAAGTTGAGAAAAGCACAGAAATCTGTTAAGATCAATATAGGTGCTGCGAGAAAACGGTAGGCGGTTAGCCCTCAACAGAGGGACTGAACCCTCTGATTACATAGAAATCTTCGAAAGAAGAAATTCATTAACGGAGGGGATGCTGATGATAACACTTACGGAACTGATCCAGTTCACAAGTTTATTGATAAGCGTTGCCGGATTATTTTACCTTATAGGGAAAGATAATCATGGCAGAAAAAAATAACCGCCCCGGCCAGGTTGCGGTTATCTTTTTAACTAACACACCGGGCTAACCGTCTATCGGTAGCACCTTTTGTAAGTTAATTATATCACACTTACACCAAAATGCAAACAAAATAAAATCATTTAAAAGTCCAGCCTTAAGTTGGAAAAGCGAATTGTTATTTTTACTAATTTGTAAAAGAGACAATGAAAAAGAAAGTAAAGAAAAGGTTTTTTGCCATTCTCTTACTTCTTGCAATCGTTTTTTCCAACGTGGGAACGGACTTTTTTTATGTCCAGGCGGGCAGCATAGAAGCAAATGAGAGTGTGCAGGAAGAAAACACAGAAACGATAACAGACACCGAAACTGTGGAAATAGGCACGGACAGCGTTTCTGATACAGAGGAAGTGAGTGAGAGCACGGAAACTGTGGAAGATACGGAGAAAGTGGATGAGAGCACAGAGACGGTTGCTGACACCGAGGTGATTGACACAGAAGAAGATATTCCGGAAGAAGCTGCTCCGGAAGAAGAACAGATTCCAGATCAGGAATACACATGGAGAGATACGACTGCAGAACGCAATCTATATTATGATGACTGGTCAAAAGAAAACATGGGGCGCATCTATCTTGGAGAAACATTAGAAGAACTTTTCCAGATGTATGAAGATCCAACGTTGGAAATGGCAGGATGGGAAGATTTCTTCGAAGGTACGTGTTTTGCAGGTGCAACCTTGGAAGATCTGAAATGGCTGCAGGAAAGCGGATACACAATGGATCAGCTTATACAGATTGCATCTGATAATAACAGAAGCAGTGTGTGGCAGATGTTGAGTGGAATTGCATTGATGGCAGCTTATAAAGATAAAACAGTGTCATTTGGAGGAGCTACAAAGACAGGACATATCCCAGCCTTTGGTAAAAGAAATGCACCACTTTATACGATGTCTATGGGGGGCAAGAAAGCATTCTGTGCAGACTGTGGAAAGCATATGTCATCATCAACAGTATTGTCATATGTATCGGAAGTAAATACTACATACATAAAAAAAGCAATGGCATATGCAGATAATGGTGGTTATTATCCTTTTTCACAGTTTTATATATGGGCTGGTGGAAATAAGGAAAACTATTGTAAAGGATATGCGCAGTTTAACTACAGTATGATGCATCAAGATTTATCATATGATCAAATTGCTGCATTAACCAATGCAAATGCTTCTTATGCATCGTTATACAAAGAAGCTGAAAAATCATATGACTCAATTTCTAATACAAGCACCAGTGGTGTGCATGTTTATATGTATTCCAATGGTAATAGTTCATATCAGAGAATTTATGCATTGATAAGGACACCAGAGATTCCGGCTCCAGATCCAGATCCTGGTCCTACACCTACAGATGATCCGGTTTATGCGGATGTATCTGCTGATGCAGAGGCTTATGTGGATGCGAATGTAAGCTTGAATGTTGTGAAAAAGGACAATGTGACAGGTCAGGGACTGGAAGGTGCAGTATTTAATTTCTTCAAGGACGGAGGCTTTGAGGGAAGCGGAACGACAGACAGCAATGGAAATGTAAGTTTTTCGTTTACCACGTCCTATTATGGTGCATCGAGCAGTAGCAAGACATACTGCACGAACTATGATTCATTGACGGACGACAAAAAGGCAACGGTAAGTACATATACCAGTTATGACGCTGCTTATAATGCAGCTTATAACGAGGCATACACCAAGGCTTTAAATGCAGCCAACGCAGCCAAGAACAGTACAAGCCATAATTATTCCGCTACGGAAGTGACAGCCAGAAATGGTTATTACTTAAATCCGGGGAATACGACAGTCGGACAGAGTGCTGCAGGGGATGCATCTTTAAATCTGTCACTTGCAAATGTGAGGACGACAGGAAGCATTACGATCACGAAAGAAGATAGTGAGACAGGTGCAATCGCACAGGGCGATGCAACACTGTCCGGCGCAGTCTATGGACTGTATGCGCGGAGTAACATCGTGCATCCGGACGGACATACCGGAATTTTATATACAGCCGGATCATTGGTTGCCACATTCCCGCCAACGGATGCAAACAGACAGGCAAGGTTAGATAACCTTTATCTCGGAAATTATTACGTGAAGGAGATCACACCATCCACCGGATATCTTCTGGACACGAAGGAGTATGACGTTGCTGTCACTTATGAAGGGCAGGACGTACCAAATGTGGTGAGGACATCTACGGTGACAGAGGATGTAATCAAGGGAAATATAAGGCTTGTAAAACATTTACAGGAAAAGGATCCTTCGGCTGCATCCAGACCACAGGTGCCGGAGGTAGGTGCAGAATTTGACATCATCCTAAAATCATCCGGCGTGACATATGCGCACATTGTTACGGATGCAGATGGATTTGCACAGGCAAACATGCTGCCATACGGGAATTACATCGTAAGGCAGACAAAGGGTAAGGAAGGTTATTCATTTATCACTGATTTTGAAGTATTCATCAGGGCGCATGAAAGGACGTACTCTTACATTCTGGAAAACCTTGATTATACATCACAGCTGCAGGTCTTAAAAAAAGATGCAGAGACAGGTGAGCTTGTCAAGGTGGCAGGTGCCAAGTTTGAGATCTACAACGAGGCAGGGAAAAAAATTGTTCAGACGGTTTTATATCCTACCAAATATGACATTTCGGTATTTGAAACAGATGAAAGCGGCATGCTTGAGCTTCCGCAGTGGCTTGGAAGTGGAAATTACACATTAATAGAAGTCCAGGCACCGGAAGGCTACATTTTAAATCCAGATCCTATCCCATTTAAGGTTTTCAGGGAATATGAGGAAAAGGATAAATGGGGTGATTCCGTGATCCGCGTGGTATGTGAGGACGTATCGGTCAAAGGAATCATCGATGTTACAAAGGTGGCACCGGTATTGACTGCTTATGAGGATGGAAAATTTATTTATACCGAAGAGCGTGTGCGGGACGTGAGATTCCAGATCATAGCAGCGGAAGATATTTACCGTGCAGACAGACAGACGGATGCCGAAGGTAATCTGATAACCCTCTATAAAAAAGGAGACATAGTTGAGACGCTTGTAACTGATCCGCTTGGGGAAGCTTCTTCAATGGAGCTGCCGCTTGGAAAATACAAGGTAAAAGAGATTTATGTGCCGGGTGGTATCTATCTGGATCAGGAAGAGATCGAAGTGGAACTGAAATATGAGGATGACCGTACAGAGATCGTTTTCTCTCCGGCAGATTTTTATGATCAGAGACAGGAAATCGAGATTGGCGCATTTAAGTATGACACAAAAACAAACAAAGCCATTCCGGGAGTAGAGATCACGATATACGCAAACAGGGATATTCTTGATTATTACGGTAATGTGCTTGTAAAAAAGGGTGATGCCATCAGGAGCATTGTTACGGATAATGACGGAAAGGCAGACTTTGGAAAGGATCTTCCATTAAATGCCTATGCTGCCGAAGGTGATGATCCGGATGTGGAAGAGCCTATGTATTACATGAAGGAAACAAAGTTTCCGGTTGGTTATCTTCCGGAAGATAACACATATTTCATTTACAGTAGTACGCCGGACATGACAGTACAGTTTGTTAAGGAAAATGTGAATGTCAGCAATGTGCATGTGGATGGAATCATCAAAGTCACCAAGACAGCTCCGGTTCTTACCGGATATGACGAAAATGGACGTTTTGTATATACGGATGAACGCATACATGATGTGAAGTTTCAGATCATAGCAGCGGAGGATATTTACCGTGCAGACTGTGACCTCACGGAAGATGGGGAGCTTATCCCGATTTACAAAAAAGATGAAGTGATACAGGTGCTTACAACGGATAAAGACGGATACGCTGAGACTTCCAAGCTTCCGCTTGGAAAATACAGGGTAAAAGAGATCTATGTGCCGGGTGGAATTTATCTGGATCAGGAAGAGATCGATGTGGAACTGAAATATGCAGATGATGATACAGAGATCGTATATGAGAACGCAGATTTTTATGATCAGAGACAGCAGATCGAAGTGAGCGTGTATAAATACGACAAACTCACGGACAAAGCGATCGGCGGTGTGGAAGTATCCTTGTATGCGAACCGGGATATCCTGGACTATTACGGAAATCTGCTTGTGCAGAAAGGAACGCTGATCAGGAAAGGCATTACAGACAATGCCGGAAGATATGTATTTTCAACGGACATTCCATTAAATGCATATGCCAGAGAGCAGGAAAAAACAGATTCAGAGGATAAGGACGAGGAAGAACCTATGTATTATCTGATCGAATCTAAATTCCCGGATGGCTACATACCAAATGACATTGTTTATTACATCGACAGCAGGACACCAAAAATGACGGTCAGAAATACCTCTGAAAATGTAGACATCAGCAATGATCCATTGCAGGCAGAGCTTGAGGTAGACAAGAGCGCACCGAAATTTGCAAGTCCGGGCGGAACTTTTCGGTATACGATCCAAAAAGTTACAAACCAGTGTGTTTACGAAATGGATGAATTTACACTAACGGATATTCTGCCGGAACATGTAAAGCTGTCAGTGTTAAACACAGGTACATTTAAGAACCCTCGCAGCCATGTGGTCAGCTATTCTATCTGGTTTAAGACAAACTACGATAGCGAATGGAGAGCATGGAAAACAGGCATTCAGAGCAATGAAGCGCAGGAGCTTAAGGTTGCAGATATGGGGCTTGGAGAGGATGAATATGTGACAGAGTTTCAGTATCGTTTTGGAACAGTGCCGCCATTCTTTGAAGTAGATGTGAACCCTTATTACGATGTGGTTGTGGACAGGGATGTTGATCTGAATACGGTTCTTGTAAACCATATCAAGCTTACTGGAAATAAATTTGGAAAGTATCTTACATCCGAAGATGAGACAGAAACACGTCTGTTATATGGAAAGATCAGAGCCTCTATTAATGGAAAAAATGGCAATGGTGGCTGGTTCGTACATACAAATGGTTCACCAAAGACTGGAGACCAGGGAAATCTTGCAGGTGCGGTTCTAGTTCTCATTGCAGGAATTATGCTCATTGCAGCTTCAATAAAGAAAAGAAAAGGAAATAAGGTGCGCGGTATGAAAGTACACATTTTTATCCTGTTTACGGTAGTATCGGCATTTGCTTTTTCGGATCATACCTATGCTGCAGACAGCACAGTTGTAAAAGAGAACAGATACACCACAAACAGCAGCGATGACCTGCATGCAGATTATGATGAAAAGATCATTGAGGACAATACCTTTTATAAATTGAAAAAGGTTGAGTATGAGGTGATCGACAAGAGTCAGGTGATCGTAGACAAGAGCGTTTTAAGCGATCTCATGCTGGATACGGATGAATATGATCCTCCGGAAAAGATTACAGAAGATGGGCTTATTTATAAGCTTGTGGATGTAAAACAGATAGAATCTGAAACATTGGATCAGGAAGTATCAGGATTTGATGATTATGAAAAAAAGATCAGTGAAACAGATGTTCCGCAGACCAAGACATTGAAGGTGGAAGATCTTCGCACTGGCGAGGAAATGGAAGTGGAATGTCCATTGAGTGGCATTGAAGTGCTTGATGGAGGAACTCTCATTAAGGATTCTATAGATGTTACATTTGAAGGCTACAGTCTTGGTGTATTCGAGTGGAATGGAAATTATGTAAGGTCAGATGATGAGTATCCGTTAAAGGGATACGAAAAAGATCTGTTAAAGAGTGTTGGGTTATCACCATCTATTTATTCTGTAAGTTCTATTACTTGGAAAGGTGAACCATACACAGATGAAAATGGAGTAGACTGCCGGGATGCAGTCGCAGAAATACAGCATTATGGGTATTTGTATAGGGCAAATTACTCTTCACATATCAAATATGTAAAGTATGAGGCTTCATACGAAAACGCTGAAAATGACAATTTTAATTACGTCATCAAGGCAACAGCAGTGTACGAAAAGGTAGTTCCTGTGACACAGGCAGTTTTTTATGCCGGGATCGGAATACTGATCTTTTGTATCTTGCTGGTACTCATAATGTATCTGGTTTCCAGAAATAAAAAAGAAGATGGAAAATCTTCAGAAAAAGAGAAAGGAGGAAATGCCTTATGATGACTATGATGACAGGAATAAGCAATTGGTTAATAAGTTATAGACCTGCGGTGCAAATCTTAGCAGCTATTGTTCTTATGGTGTGTGGTGCCGGTTGTATGATCCCATCTGAAAAAATTAAGACGTGGGCGACAGCTGCAATTCCTTATGTTGCATTAGGTGCAGGAATTATTTATTGTGCTACAAATTTAGCCAGCGAATTTGCATCTAATTTTGTATTTGAGGGTGCGGCTTATCTTTTGTTTTAAGCAAAAATCAGGAAGGTACTATTAATAGTACCTTCTTATCAGAGAGGTGAAAATGATAGATAAAAAAAAGCGGTTAATGAAGATAAACCGCATCATTTCAGATAAAAGGAATCTTGCTCTGATAACTTTTTTGATGGATGTTGCTTTTTTTATTGTGATTAATTTTGTCATCAATTCATTCGCCGGAATAACGTCCAGTGTTGGTGGTGGGGGAAAATTGGCAGATGCCATTTCCTTCGTAAACATATTCCCAAGGATGAGTTTGATATTACATTCAAAATTTGTCAGATCAGTGTACACAGTCCTTTTTCTTTTTATTGCAGTGTTGGATGTTGCATTTGTTTATCAGATTAAGTTTGCCTATTCCGAAGAGGAGATCAATATAGGGCAAAAGGGAACGCAGCGCTGGACAGAATTGGAGGAAATTAAAGAGCAGTATATAGAGATTGAGGACAGGAAAATTGAGTATGATGGACCACCGGGATTTCCAATCTGTGAGCATGGAAACAAGATTTATATTGATACATCACCTGTCAATAACGTTGTCATTGGTACAACAAGATCAGGAAAAGGTGAGACGATGGTTTATAAGTCCATAGATGTATATTCCAGGTCAAAACAGAGACCATCAATTGTGGCGATTGACATGAAAATCGAACTTTATAAATCATCAAAGAAAACATTGGAAAAAAGGGGATATGAAGTATATCTGTTGAATCTGCAGGATCCTCTGCATTCTATGGGAGATGATGTACTCGATCTTATCAAGCAGTTTTATAAAGCCGGAAATCCTGCAGAAGCAGAGCTTCAGGCACAGGCATTTACATTTCTTGTTTTTGATCCGGAAAATCAGACTGGGAATGAACGGTACTTCGCAAGCACGGCTGCAACCATTACGGCGTGTCTTATCATTGCCATAACAGAAGATGCCCTAAAGGAAGATAAAATTATCAATAAAAAAAGAAAAGCAGCGTATAAGAAAAAAACAGAGGAATTTAAAAAATTATCAGATGAAGAAAAACAGAATGTAAGAAATGAATACCAGAATTACAAGACAGATGTTTTTTTAAACTATGATGTCCCTTATATACCGGATGAGGTTGAATATTATGATACAGATGTGAATGAGAAAAAGGTCAATATGTACAGTATCATTAATACATTTACAGAACTGCAGAGAAATGTAATTGACCCAGATACTCACACTACTATGCTGGAAGAATTTTTTACAAAACGTCCTCCGCTTGACAGGGCAAAACTTAAATATGCGTCATTGGAATTTGCGACATCAGGAACCAAAGGAAACGTTTACTCTACAATGCTTTCCAAACTGGATATTTTTACATTTGAAAATATTGCAAAGATGACAGCCGAAAACAGTATTCATTTTGTGGATATTGGATTTGGAGATAAACCGATTGCAGTATTCATTGGATTCCCGGATTATGATTCTTCCAAAAATTTTCTGGCAGTTACATTTATTAAGCAGGTATATGTGGCGTTGGCACAGAAGTGTGGGAAAAAAGGAAAATGCACACGGAGAGTAAAGATGGTCGTGGATGAGGCAGGTAATATGCCAAAGATTGAAGATTTAAGGGGAATGGTAACGATCGGTCTTGGACGAAATATATTTTTTGATTTTTATATTCAAAGCTTACAGCAGTTTGAAAGTGTTTATGGAAAAGACGGAGAGATTATTTATGGAAACTGCGGTAATAAAGTATATCTGATGGCAGGAGATGACGATACACCAGAAAAATTTTCAAAACAGATTGGAACGGAAACGGTTACGGATTTGCAGAGAACAGGATCTATGTTTTCCTTGTCCAAACATTTTATGGAAAGTTCTCTAGAAAAAAGACTGATTTCTGCAAACCAGTTGCAGGAACTCCGGGAGGGAGAGGCAGTCATCAAAAGAACCATGAAAAGAACGGATAACCATGGAAATCCTATTAAACCGACACCAATATTCAACAGCCTTGATACCGGAACAGCTTTTAAATACAGATATCAGTATTTGACAGATGATTTTCCAAATGCGGATGAGATTGATCTTGATGATGTAAACACAGAATCAAGGGAATATATCAATCTGAAAAACAGGGTATGGGATCCGGAAATTTCTTTTCGGCAGATGGCACAGGAGAAATTAAGCGAAAACGGAAGTAGACTGATAGATTTTCCAGAGAATGTCAGGGATGCAGTTTTAAAAATCATGGAGAAGATCAAAGGGAATGATTACAACAAAGATGAAGTCTTGGACATGGATATTACTGCGATTAAGAGCATTATCAATGCTGATAATTATTTAAAAAATTACGAGAAAAAGGCAATTATAATAACAATCAACAGTGTAGGCGGAGGAAAGCAATGCGAAGATTCAGTAAAAAAAGAAAATTAATGGTATCCGCGCTATGTTTTGGGATAATGATTTTTTTGTTCCGGACAGATGTATTTGCCATGACAGGTGATGAATTTGCTACATTTATGAGAAAAAACCAGGCATGGTTAGTATCAAATAATTTGTTTCTGGACATTGCACATACAATCGGCTGGGCACTTGTAAAGGGATGTGCAACACTGAGTGATTTATGTCAAAGCCTATATTCCTATTCGCTGGGATTAATAGATTTTACAACCTACGAACCATTACAGCAATGGATAGCAACCCTAAAAGGATTGTTTCAGGTACTGCTTACTGTATCACTTGTTTTTGCCGGAACAGTAATGATGATCGATCATGAAAAAAAGCCAAATTTCTTGAAAGCTGCTATGGTTGCAGGAATGAGCATTTCTGCACTTGGATACATCATGATCACGCTCAATCAGGGGGTAAATGCTTTTTGTCAGGAAGTGGCTGCCGGGGAATCCAATACAAGTAACATCATTAACGAAAATTTTTATGATTTTAAATATATTGATTCCAAATATGGCATGGCAAATATGGATATTTCCAATGAAAGTAACTTGGAAAATTATCATTATCCAGAAGGATCATTTGCGGTTGAAAATGTAAGAATCAATGATGTCATGAATTATGCAGATGCAGATGGTGATACAAAGTATATTTTAAGTCACAATCTATTGTGGCAGGTAGATGCATCTAATGGAACACAGTTTTATGCGATTCAGGATATTTACAATGGTTTTGGATGGAACAGCTCCGGTGGTGATGACTGGTTTAATGAGTTTTATTACAGATATCACGTAAATTACATCAATATTTATATAACGCTGATTGCATACTGCATTGTTTATATATGTGTCAGCTATAAAACAGTAAGGATCATTTATGAACTTGCCATAACAAGGATTTTGGCACTTTTATATTCAGCAGATGTGAATGGTTTGCAAAAGACATTAAAAATTCTCGGTGCACTGAAAGACGGATATGTTGTACTGATGCTGTCTGCTGTGTGTATCAAGGTTTTTAATTTTGCACAGTTGTACTTGAACAGTAAAGCCGGAGGAAATTCACTGGTTTACAATATCGTTTTTCTTTTTATTGCATTTGCCGTGGTAGATGGCCCGAATCTGATACAGCAGCTCACTGGAATCGATGCAGGACTGCAGAGTGGATTTGGAAAGCTTATGGCAGCTTACCATGTTGGACAGGCAGCAAAAAATACAATTGCAAGACCGGCACAGTTTGCATGGCAGCAAAGACAACACAGGCAGTTGCTTAATGCGATGGGTGCAAATGGTGGTAGTGGCAAAGGTGCATCAGCTCATGGAAGTTCATCAGGAGGAGCGAAAGGTGGTAAATCAGATAGTTCAGGCGGTTCAAATGGCAATCCGTCAGATAATGATGGAAACGGTTTGAATAAAGACAATGGAAATCTGAATAATTCTTTTGACAAGGAAAGAAATAATAATGGCGGACAGAACAATCAGAAGGCAGGAGAAAATCAGAGCCAGAAGTCACAGAATCTTGAAAATGGTTCAAAGCAGGATAAAAACGAAAGTGGTATATCACAGTCAGGCGGATTAGATCATGATAAGACCGGCTCAGGAGAAGATGGAAAGCAGACAGGGGCATCAAACATTGAATCTGATATAAAAAATGCAGATACAAATGAGAGTGGTTTATCCATGAAGAACAGTCCGATAGCAAATGATTCAAAAGATCAGCTTAAGAATAAAATGAGCAGGATGCCAGGAAACAGACCATCAGGAAAAGGCGGTTCATCATCCAAAGGTAATATTAAACGAACATCAGGAAATTATAAAGGAAAAGCATCTTCCATTGGTTCAGCTTCTAAGAATATTTCACGAAGCAGTGCATTAAAACCGGCATCATCCTCTCCAAAGGTAAGTTCTGTCAGAAAAAATATTACTGGAAATGGAAATGCCAAAGATGGGGACAGCCTTCAAAGAAATGCAAATCATTCAACGAAAGGATCATTCAGTGAAAGAGCTGATATTAGCAGAACTTCAATAAAAGAAGAAGCAAATAACATCAGAAACGCTATGGAGGATGTTGGTAAAAAATCAAATCTTTCCGGAAGTGACAGAAAAGGAGAATAAGAAAAGTGAGTAAATATTATTCGGCAAAAGAGATCAAATCACAATCAAAAATCTCATGGCATATTTATGCATTTGATTTTTTCTTTTTGCTTATTTATGGAGTGGTTGCATACATGATGCGTGGCAGAGTTAGTTCGCATTTGAAAATCTTATATGGGATTTTTTCTGTAATCGTTGCTATTGGATTAACATTACCAAGTCCATACAATCATGGCAGACGTATGTTCCAGTCTATTTTTCTATACTTAAGAAAGGATATGAATACATATCATCCAATCAGGAGCGATGTATTTGAGGGGATAGAAAATAATGAAGCTGATAATTAGTGGATTAGGATTGATCATATGTACTGTGGCACTGATTTATATGATCGTCAAAAAGCCGAACAGTAAGCAAAGAAATGCGGAAATTTCAAAAAACACATTACAACTGATTCCGGAAAGAGATTACGATGATGAGTTGGAGGCTTTTATTGTTGATAAAGACATGACCGGATATCAGTACATGGATCTGATTGAAATAAAATCTCAGGATTTACAAAATCTTTCCGATGACGAGGTTTATTTTAATATGGCTAAGTTTTCCAGATGTTTTAAACGTTATGATGCGGATATAAAGATCATTGCATTGAATTTTCCGAGTGATATGAGCAAGCAGAAAGCTTTTTACAGTAAGAAAAGGGAAAATACAAAAAATGCCAGATACCAGAGGTGGATAGACAGAAAACTGGAACAGTTTGAGTGGCTGGAATTGAACCAGACTACGCGGCAGTATTATTTTAAAATTTTTGCTGATAATGAAGAAAAACTTGTGTTGCTGCGGAATCGTCTGATAGATGATCTTGGACTTGGCCGGGACGGACTCTTGTTAGAAATCGATAAAGAAAAAAAGAATGAGATTCTTAATAAATGCAATAATAAAAACTCTATGATCAGGAAAAGGGAAAGCAATGAGTAAGGATAAAAAAAAGCAGAAAGAACCGGAATATAATGTCGAGCTGATAAAAAGAATACAGCCACATGGAGGCATTAGTTTTAAGGATGATCTGTATGTGAAAACCGGAGACGGATATGAAGCATGTCTGCATATCATGGAATATCCACAGGAAATGGATGATCACTGGTTAGCTCCATTAACCAATATCAAAGGTACTGTTGTAACAGTTGATATATCTACCGATGACGCAGAAGAGGTCAAGAAAAATTTAAACCGATCCATGACTGAACAGAATCAGAGATACAGAAGTGCATCTAGTTACGTGGATGAAGAGGATGCAGAAACAAAATTCCAGCTGATGGATATGCTCATGAAAGAAATATCAAGGATGAATGAAGTTGTCAAGATTGTTGATACCAGAATCTTTGTTGCAGATCGGACGTGGATCGGATTGGAAGAAAAAATCAAGGAGATAAAGACAAAACTTGATAATCAGGGATATAAAGCGTATATCAATCTGAATGAAACAAAAGATGACTGGATGTCCATGAATAACACATACAGGGAACAGCAGAAAAGCAGGGAAGCAGTGGAAGGACAAAGTTATACTTCAAATTCTCTGGCAGGCGGTTATCCATTTCATTTTAGTCAGTTGGAAGATCCAAGAGGCGGCTATTATGGATATACGCCGACGGGAGGTAACTTTGTATGGGATATGTTCTATAAAACAAAAATCCGGTCTTATTATAATTCGTTGATTATCGGTACGATGGGATCTGGAAAATCTACATTATTAAAAGTAATGGAAGAAGATGAAGGTGTAAAAGGACATTTTCTAAGGATTTTTGATGTGGCGGATGAATTTGTCACGCTTACAGAAGAATTGGGAGGAAAGATATTAAAACCGGATGGATCTGGTAAGGATATCCAGAATCCTCTGGAGATTCTGCATGCCACAGAAAGCGAACAGCTGAACTTTTCGCGCCATATATCACGCTTGACAACTTTTTATAAAGCTTTAAATCCGCAAGCAGAAAGCACTGAAGTTACTGATTTTACCAATTTACTAACAGAATTTTACGAAAGCATAGGTTTGACACCGATAGTAGATGGCGTGGAAAGACAGATATCAGGACTGCCCCCAACAGCATATCCGATATTCAGTGAATTTCTGGATTATTTGAATAAATGCATCGCGGAAATGCTGAAAAAAGAATATAACGAAGCAGAAATGGTGATTGCCAAGACACGCTTAAAGACGCTTTACAACATTACCGGTCAGATATCATATATCGTTAAAACCTACGGAAACATGTTTAACGGTCACAGCTCTATCAATAATATCATGGATGAACAGATTGTTGTATTTAATATATCCGGATTAAAAGATATGGCTCCAAATGTATTTGCGGCTCAAATGACATCATTAATGGCTCTCTGTTGGGATAATATGGTCACTAATGGCAGGGTAATGAAGGAAAAATATGAGAGTGGAAAAATTTCTATTGAAGATGTCGTTGATTTTTTGATTCTGGTAGATGAAAGCCACCGATGGGTAAATACAAAATTTGAAGTGATCCTTGATATGATTATCACATATATGCGGGAAGCCAGAAAATATTTTGGAGGAATCTGTCTGGCGAGCCATAGTATACGAGATTTTGTACCGGAGGGCACGTCTGATATAGCCTTAAATAAATTAAAAACGCTATTTGAGTTGACACAGTACAAATTTATTTTGCATCAGGATAATAATGCAACAGATTTATTGCGAAATGTATTTAACGGTATTTTAACAGAATCTCAGATTAGGAAGATACCAAAACTGGAGATGGGAGACGCAATTGTGAATCTGTCGTCAGCGCAGACAATGGAAGTACATATACAGATCACAGAAGAGGAAAAGGAAATTTTCAAGGGAGGCGTTTAATGAAAAAATCAAAGGCAAAATATATGATTGCCTGTTTGATAATAGTTTTCTCATTAACACTTTTTTTCCTTCCTGTGATAGTGGCTACAGTTCAGTTTCGCAATTTGCAGTTCATTTTATTTAATGGCTACAATTCAGAACAAATCGAAACATCGATGGGGACGCTTGGCATTACTGCAGAAGTAGAAGCTTACAGAGACTTGGTAACAGAATATGCAATTAAATATGAGATCGAGGATTATGTAGATTTATTGCTTGCAGTCATAATGCAGGAATCCGGTGGAATTGGCAACGATATATTTCAGGCATCTGAATCCCTGGGACTAAGTCCCAATACTCTGTCAGTTGAGGAATCCATAGATCAGGGCGTTAAAGTAATGGCTGCACGGTTGGCTGCGGCAAAAGTCGAATCCATTACGGACATGAACAAAATACGACTGGCACTGCAGGGCTACAACTTTGGTGGTGGTTATATAAGATATGCCATTAACAGGGATGGGCAGTGGACGCAGGACAATACCAATGATTTTGCAAAAGAACAGAGCAAGGGGAAAAAGAGAATTGGAAATAAAGCACAGTCACTTGGAGTATGGGCTTATGGTGATCAGTATTATACATTCCACGTTCTGCGGTACTATTCAGCATCTTTTACAGCAGAGGGTAACAGCGGGGTAGTAGATGTGGCAGAAAGGTGTCTCAACTATCCATATGTGTATGGAGCAACCGGCCCGGATAAATTTGACTGTTCAGGACTTGTATATTACTGCTACAAATTATCCGGAAAATATACAGGAGCAAGATTGACTGCAGCCGGATATAAAAATGTAGCAGCACCAATAACACAGGAAGAGGCAGTACCCGGAGACTTGGTTTTTTTTACCCGCAAAAATGGTGTCACTCATCACGTAGGAATTTATGTAGGAAATGGGCTTATGATCCATGCGCCAAAACCGGGCGATTGTGTAAAATACGGAACTATAGAAAGAAGTAATGAGACAGTCAGTTTTGGCAGGTTATCAAATACAATACTAAAGTAAGGAATGAACAATGAAAAAAGATAAATCAAAAATATTAGGAATAGGGTGCATTATATTTGCCGTGTTCATGATAGTCATATCAGGTATTCAGTACCTCAATAAAGAAAAAAAATCAGAGGAAAAACGGTATGACAGCGAGTTTTACGAACAGACTGCAGACTATAATTTTGATGATGCGGATAACAGCATCGGTGAGTCGGAAACAACGACAGTTACAGAGACAGCCGAAGAAGAATTGGACGATAACGTAGAACCTCTGGTCTATGAAGATTTTGAGATACAGGATCTTACAGAGGAGGAGATAGCAGCTATCGGAGAAAATTATGATACTTTGGTTGCAGCAATTCAGGAAACAATGTATGCATGTGGATTTTATGATTATACATATGCGGTATCGCTCCATGATCTGGAGATCGATGATGAGACCGGTACAGTCACATTGAGCTTGGAAGTTATGGCAAATGAGAAGGTAAATATTGATGCGGTGCTTTACGAGAGTGTAGCACAGTGGCAGATAAAAATTTGGTAAGGAGTCAAGATATGAAGATTTTAGATTTAAAAAAGAAAGATGATGAAAAAGCAAAACCATCAAAACAGATACTGATAACAGGAGCTGTAATCATAGCAGCAATGATCATAACCATTATCATCATTTATTTTTTGATCCTTCCGGGATATAAGAAAAAAATAGTGGATGATGTGCTTTACGGTGACATATCAGATGACGTGGTCACGGAAACTACCACAGAAGTGGATAATGTGTATGCAGCCGCAGAGCTGAAAGATGAAATATCAAAATATGTGGCAAATTATTTTACAACCACAAATGTTGAAGAATATTTAAGTGACGAAAATGTAGAGCAGCTTGCAGATCTGATCATCAAAAGCTTAAAAGATGCAGGACTGCTGGAGCAGAAGGACAATTCTGATGAAATCAGACAGTCGATCATGAATCAACTGAAAGAACTGCTGGAACAGAATAATCTTACAAATGAGGAAAAATACGAGCTGCTGAAAGAACGCTTTGAAAAAGAATTAAAGGAGCTGCAGGAGAAAGATACTCTCACAGAAAAAGAGTTCCAGAGTGTCATATCTATTATAAATTCACTGAAAGACAGCACATCCACAGATTTTGAATCATTAAAGACAGAAATCATAAAACAGCTTACAAACAATAAAGAGCTGTCGGATGAGGAGATTGCAGCAATTAAAAAAGCATTGGAAGAAATGGCAAAACAGAACAAAAAAGATCTTTCGGATTTTAAAAAATATTTAGAAGATGAAGTTGTTCCTGGCATTCAGCAGACAATCAATGAAAATACACAGAATATCGAAAACAACACAAATGCTATCACACAGCATACACAGGACATCCAGAATAATACTACATTGATTGATCAAAACAGTCAGAGCATACAGAACAATGTGACATCTATTTCAAATCTGATCACATCATTTAATGGTATGCAGACGGATGTATCTAATATCAATAATCAGGTATCGATACTTTATGACAGATTAAATAATTGCTCGATCAAATACGAAAATGACCATTTCTACGCAACATTTGATGAAGGGGGTGCCGATCCAGTAACAAAAAAATTGGACTTTGCGGAGTAAAACTTAATACCAATACAGGAAGTACTTCGCAGGAAACGGATGTAAAGGTATCTGTAACATCGTATGGTAATCAGGATTTTATCGTGGAATTAGATGATGCTTATGATCCGGCGCTCTTAACACCAACATGGGAAGGATGGACTTTTGCAGGATGGAAAGATGATAAAGGAAATCCAATGGATAAAGATAGTGTTGCACATGATAAGGTTTTTTATGCGGATTGGGTAGATGATATTGCTCCGGAACTTGGTTTTACATCGACCAATAATGTTGCCGAGACACAAACGGTAACAATGAACATGAGTGATAAAGGATCAGGAATAGCAGAGGTTTATTTTGGATTGCAAAATCCGGAAGAAACAGAGGTGGTTTTCACACCGTGTACATCAGCTCAGAGTAATCAGACGGTTGCAGAGCCTGGAACGTATTATATGGCATGCAAGGATGCATCCGGAAACATGACATGTATATCTGCAGATTTCTTTAAGATTACTTTAGATTATGGAGATGCAACCTGTCCGGTACGTTACATCGTAGGACTGGAAGGAAACACCGTGACACTTCCAAATCCGGAAAAACTCGGATATACGTTTGAGGGATGGGAGCAGACAGAATAATGTCAGTAAAAGAAAAAAAGCAGAATATCTGGATCACAATGATCATGTTTTTATTAACTATAGGGGAATTGATCGCAGATATCTTGGCAATGGCAGGTATTTATTGTTTAGGAACGGTCTTTTGTGAATTATTAAGTTCAGATATCATGGCATACCTGATGATTCCGGTAGACGTATTGTTACTGATTTTAGGTATCTATATATTGCAGAGATTAAGAAAGATCATTTGGAGCTTATGCACAAAGAAATAATATTTCCTTTTTATGGAAGATGACAGGAGAATTGAAAATGGTTTATATTTTAAAAAATTTGAATTTAAGAAAGTTTTTTATATCATTTATGATTTGTTTTATTTTTATCATAATCGGAATTACACATGTATTTGCAGATGAAAAAGCTAAGATTACACAGGTTGTCATGGATAAGGATGTAGGCGCACGGCTTGATGAAGGGGATTCTGTAAAAATCAGTGTCAAAGCAGAAGGGGCAACGGCAGTGCATGCATGGCTTGTGAACAGAAATCAATCTCATTATACAACAGAAATTGTACATAAATATTTTCATTATGTTGAGTTTGTATACAATAATGCGACAGGAGAGTATGAATATACATTTATCAATGATGCAGATTCTGCATCAGGAAAATGGATGATAGACCACTTTAGATTAAGCGATAATGCAGGAAGGGCATATGATTGTTTTGAAATGCAAGACAATGGAAATTTAAAAGCATTTAGAGATTTTTATGTAAATGCTTATAAAGGTGACGTATTCGAAGATCTTGTATTTGTTCATTTTCAAGAATGGAATCCGATTTCGGGAGAATATGAGAACAAAACTACAAAATCTGTACAGAGAGGTACAGCAGCCGAAGATCTTGGGACATTATATCAGCCAGCCGATATAGACGGGTTAAATTTTATAAAATGGCACAGTGAAGATGGGCAACAGATAAATGATGATCAGTTCAATTATGCATATCCTGAATACGATAAAAAGATCGTCAGATTATATACATCAGATGAAAATGGAACGGAAAAATTATTGGACGTAAAATATTCTATGCAGAATGATGAAATTGATTTATCTGAATATAACAATAATTTAAAAAATTATGATCTGAAATGGTATTACTTTGGCAGTGAATTTAATGTATTAAGAAACCCGGTTGAAATTAATGATATGTATACAGTAAACGAAGATGCAAGTCAGATATTAGTGGCTGCTTTAACACAAAAAAACGAGGAACCAGGGCAGCCGAATACACCAGAAACACCACAGACTCCGGAAACGCCACAAAATCCGGAAACACCACAAAATCCGGAAACACCACAGACTCCGGAAACGCCACAAAATATATCGGGTGGACAGAATGAAAATTCAGTAAAAGAAGAAACAAATAACACAGTTGAAGATCAGAGTATAAATGAAGAACTACAGGAAGACGATACATTATCTCCAAAGACAGGAGAAAATCAAATGGGAAAAATAATGGCAGCAATGGTTATTGTAGGATGTCTGGTAGTAATTTACATAGTAAGAAAGCGTGAATTATATGAAAAATAAAAAATGGATATGTGGTTTATGTGCCTTATTTTTGCTGTTTTCTTCAACATCAGTTCTGGCCGCACAGGTCACATTTGATGGAAACCATACTTATAAAGCAAATTTTAAAAAGAAACCATATCAGCTAAAAATAAGCGATTTACAGTATGACAGTGTAAATACTTATAACCAGATCAATGTTATTGATAATATGGGCGAGGATACACAAAAGACACAGGATTTTACAGAGGCGCATCCGGGGAATACTTCTTTGCATGGCGAATATACAGTCAATGGAGCTTCCGGACTGGGTGAATTATATGTAAAAGATAACGATCGGATTACAGTAGAGTTTAAGGCTGATGAAGATTATTTCCTGAAAGATGTTATATATAACGGAAAAAGCATGTTAGGCAGTATGCAGGAAACATACGCTTCTGATGGAAGCAGTCAAGGAAGTGTATCTTTTAATATTAACAATGCATCAGCGGTACAGACACTTGAGGTTCAGTTTTCTCCGGAATGGGCGTATTCAACCGCCCTGTCCGGTGGAAATATTGTTTTATCACAGTATGTAGGGCGAAATACAGTGGTAAACGTGCCTAAAACATGGGATTATTACACATCAGCATCAAATAAAGTGACAATGCCTGTATTGTTGAATAAGTCAGACATGGGAAGCGGTATTGGACCATTTGGAGAAAACCGTGAGATAGAAATTATAAATTATCCTGTTGGCGGAGTTCAATGCCTGGAACACAATTATGGATTTCTGTATGCAGACTGTGTAAGTTTGAGACAGATTAACAATATGATATACGATAATGCCGCAGTATCATATTTTGGCACATTTGCAAGGTGTTCATCTCTTTCAGAAATTCCATCATTAGGTGGAGGAGCTGCATTAGTAAATATTGCTTATATGTGTGATGGAGCCTCAAAGATAACACAGTATCCATACATTGGAGGATCACAAGCTGCACCAGCAGGTGTGACGCGAATAGATATGGCATTTAATAACTGTAAAAGTATTTCCGGAACATACCGGATAAATAACACACAGATTGATATACAGAAAGCCAAAAATTCATTTGCAACACATTCATCCGGATATACCAACGTAATATGCAGCGGAAATACATATAATTCACTTGCATTTTATAAGAGCACAACATCCGGATGGGAAAATGTAGCGTTAAATGGTGCAAGATCAGCAATGCTCATGATGGATGAAAAAGAGAATGATTCAATAAAAGAAAAATCAGAACCAGTGACTGTAGAATCCACAGAAGAAATTATTCCGGAAGATACAGAGCAGAGCGAGGATACAGAAGAAACAGAGACAATCGAAGAAACAGAAGTCGCGGAAAATACCGAAACGGTGGAAGAAGGTACGGAAATTGAAAAATAAAATAAAAGGCATTATTTGTATGGCACTTATGGTGTGCTTGACGTTTGGGTTAACCACAACATCATTTGCACAGGTCAGAATTGATAAAAACAAAAGCTACAAGGCAGCATGGAAGATTAATACATATGAATTAAAATTAGATGCAAACGATGGACGTGGGATCATTGAAAACAGAAAAGTCAAATATAAAGATTCCTATGGAAAATTGCCGGACATCAATAGAGATTATTATGACCTCATAGGATGGTTTGATTCTCCGGATGGAGGACAGCAGGTAAGCAAAGATACGAAAATGGCTGCATCTGATACTACAATTTATGCACATTGGCAGGCAAGATACATAGATGTAGATTGTACGGATTATAGCGGTGTTTATGACGGTCAGCCTCATCAGCCGTCTGTTACAACTGATATTCCGGGAGTTACCTTTACATACGGAACGTCCGATGGAAATTATAATTTATCTTCAATGCCAACATTTACAGATGCCGGGAGTTATACGGTATACTGGCAGGCTACACATTCAGATTGTTTGACTACTACAGGAGCTGTAAACGTAACGATTGAAAAAGCTGATGCATGGATGAGCATTGATACATCAAATGGATATATTGCAGTATCTTCCAATAGTGAAGGTACCGTATCTGCTACATCATCCAATGCATCCATAGTTGACAATGTGGCAATCGAAGGCAGGAATATAAAAGTATTGCCTACAAAATATGGAAGTGCTGGAACGGTCGATATTACAGTAAATGTTGGAGAAACAAAAAATTACAAAGCAGTAAGTGCCGTGCAGTCAGTGACTGTCAGTAGCAGAATGATACCGGGAGATATGGGTTGGTGGAATCCGGATGGAGAATACAGTTACGGATACTTAAATTCATCCGGTCAGTATCAAATGGATAGAAAATCAATGTGGAAAGTAACCACAGATGTTCAAATTCCGGAAAGTGGGTTTTATTATGTTTTAGGATATTCCGGTACGCTTCCGAAGATGTGCTTATATAACAGTCCAAATGCATCTGGACTGTATAGAGCATTTGATACGAAGGATGGATACGCAATGTATATTCCGGCAGGAAAATATATCAAATTCAGTGTATGTGTCGGCGCTGGACATACAATAGATAACATGGATCTGAGAAAGATTGTATTTAATTAGGAGATATAATAAAGATGAAAAGAGGAATAAAGAGGATTGCGGTATTATGCATGACCGCAATGATAGCAGCACAGACGTTGCCAGTACAGGCTGCACAGGTAAAATTTGACGGAAACAAGAAGTTTTCCGCTGCATGGAGAAATAACGCATACACGGTTGCTTATGATCCAAATGGTGGCTCTGGAAGCATGAGCAGCCAACAGTTTAAATATGATAACGATGCAGTTTTGGCGCAAAATACATATAGCAGAAATGGATATGAATTTCTCGGATGGTCTACAGATCCAGGTGCAACAGTCCCAGAATATGGAAACGGTCAGAATGTGAGAAATATTACCGCAGAAGATAATAAGACAATTACATTGTATGCAGTATGGCGCGATAATGTAGCACCTACCGTAAGTAAATCGTTTACCACTGCCGGCACTAACATGGGTGTGATCGGTAATTTTAATCCGGCTACAGGAAGATTTGATGAATACTGGCAGACATGTGATGTCGTAGTTAATTTTACAGCAGAGGATAATGTTGGAATTACCGGATATTATCTCGGCAAAACAAATCCGCTTGTATCGCAGGTGACATGGAGTAATGTTGCTCCATCAAAAACGATGACAACACAAAAACGCATTGGGTTAAATGGAGAAAATCCGTTATATTCTGCAGATCCTTCCGGAACATATTATTTTGCAGTACGTGATGCGGCCGGAAACATTGGAGTATCAACAGTGGAAGCACAGTTTACGTGGGTACGTGGGGCAGCAAATTATAGCACAGGCTGGAAATCAATTCCTAATACAAATGGTTATACCTATTTTGCAATCAGTTATAACCATACAAGCAATTGTATGTATGCAAATTATGGCAGTACTACATTATCAGCTCCAAATGCCGGTGTGTGTGATCTGGTGGTTAATGGTGGCAACGCAAATGTAAGATGGGATAGTATCCCGGATGTGCAGACAAGTTATTATTACGTTTACTACAAATAATTCAATAAAAAAAAGAAGGATTGCGATGAAAAAAGAAAAAACTGCGGCTATTATATTTAATAAATATAAAAAAGCAAAACACAGAACAAGTATGATTCTTACAGGATTTATAATTTTTATCGTATGTGGATATGCTCTGTTTTTTACATCAAAAGTATGGTATCCAGATAATAATGATCTGATAAAGCCATCCAAAATGAATGTGGCCAGACAATGGGATTCCAGACAGGTCACACTTATAAGCTGGGAATATTGTAAGCCACAGAGCGAGATGGAGATAGTGCTAACCATTAAAAATATGTCATTTGATGGTATAAACACTTATGATCTAACTGCTTTGGATAGGAAAAAAGGATATCTCACCACATCACTTTATTTGCAGGAAAAAGATTTATATGTGATCAGGATACAGGATATACCGGATGACTGGAGTGAGATATCCTTACAAATAAGGAAAGAGGATGCTAATGCATTGAAGTTGTACACGAATAAAAGAGTTGTGGATACAACAGATAAAATTGAAGATCTTACTTATGCTCAATATATGATCGAACAGCAGAATGGAATCATCGAGGGTTATGAGCAGATGATAGAAGCCTTAAATAAGCAGATTGAAGAGGAACAGCAGACAATAGAAAACTGTAAGTCAGAGATCGAGGAATTAAAGGAATCAGAAAAATATCAGACTGCGCAGGAGCAGAAAAATACAGAACAATTGATTGCAAAGGCAAATTCACAGATTGGTACATCCAATTCCAATATTGATAATTATAAGGATCAGATAGAAGAATATAAGGAACGTATTAAAAATGCCAGACTGCAGATTGAGCAGTACGAATAAAGGAGAACGCTATGGGAAATGCAACGAAAAAACAGATTGAATATGCACAGCAGATATCACAGGCATTAAATATTGCGATGCCGGACGGAATATCTTTTGAGGCAATAAGCAAATTTATATCGGATAACCAGAGTGATTTTTACAGACACAATGATGAAGTCGTCCATCAGCAGATTGTTGATAACATACGCATTGTAGATTACGCTTCAGAATTAGGTTTTACACTTGTGAGGCGTGGAAAATATTTCACACTTAAAGAACACGATTCAGTGATGATTGATCCGGAGCGGAACTGTTTTTGGAGAAATTCTATTGGTGGTGGTTATGGAAAAACTGCATATGGAGGATCTGTGATCGATTTTGCAAAGCATTTCAGCGGACGTACCATGAGGGAGATCATGGTTGACTTTTCAGGGAGAGTGAAAGGGATGGAGCATGTGGCAGCTCCATCCAGAACGTCAGTAAAAGAAAAAGGGGAATTTGAGTTACCGCCAAGAGGTGCCGATATGAGGCGTGCATATGCATATCTGATAAAGACAAGATACATAGATCAGGATGTGGTACAGGACTTTGTGAATCAGAAGATGCTCTATCAGGATCAGAGAGGAAATTGTGTATTTGTATCCTACGATAAAGACAAACAGCCTGTTTTTGCTTGCAAACGAGGCACGAACACGGAAAAAAGATTTGTTGCAGACGTTGAAAACAGCGATTATGAGCATGGATTTTATATTAATAATGGATCTGAAAAGCTGATTGTAACAGAGAGTGTTATTGATGCAATGTCTATCATGAGCATTTTAAAGGCAAAGGGGATTGATTATAAATCTTATGATTATCTGCCGCTTGCCGGAGCTGCAAAATTTGAGTCCTTAATGAATCATTTACATGACGATGTAACCAGGGAAGTCAACCTTGCTTTAGATAATGACGAAGGTGGTATCCAGAACGCTGAAAAGATAAAAGAACTCATTGAAAAGGAAGGAATTGACTTAGATGAACATGACTGGATACCGGATTATAAAGACTGGAACGAAGAAATCAAAGAAGCATTTAAGCACGGAAAAAGTTTTGCAGATATTAAGCTGGAAAAAGAACTGAATACTCCGATAGAGCAAAAAAAAGAGAAGTCCTTTATGGAGCTGGCAAAGGAAGAAGCAAAAGCAAAGCTGGATGCGTCAACGACAAGCAGAAATAAGCAGATGGAAATGGAATTGGAATATGATGAATGATAGAAAAACAGTGTTTGATGAAGAGACAATGGAGAAGCTGAAAGAAGCTTTACTCAGGGAAAATCAGGATGAACCGCAGAAAAAAAGAAGTGAAAGGCGTGAAGCTAAATGATATTTGCAGGAAATCAGGAAAGAGGATATTTTTCAGAAGAATTTGCAGGGAAAAATGGTCTGGATTTTGCATATGTGGGAACTTACCCACATATCGCAGACCAGACTAATGATATCCTCCGGCATGGGAAACAGGATTATACAATTTTTGATGTTGATACATATATTGATGATGCTGATGAGATCGCAGATCAGATCATCAGGATATGTAGGGCTAATAATTCAAAAGCGATTGTTTACGCACCGGGATATATGCTGGAATCAGCTATGATCATGGCACTGTATGATAAGGGGATTACATATTTTATTACTGCACAGACATTATCCTCGATGAAAGATCAGTTGGAGAAATGCATTAATGGTTATTATGATGCAAATGGAATTGAAGAATTTAAGGTGATCCAGAGAGAGGAAAATCTCGAAGAAGAGAAAAAGAATCTCAACATTAAGCTGATCGGAGTGGCAGGGGCATGTAACAGGATCGGAACAACTACACATGCCATGCAGATTATCAGATATCTGCAGCTTAAAGGATATAAAGCATGTTATATACAGATGAACAGCACAAAATATGTCAGTAACATGTTGGAATGGTTTAATGTTGAGAGCCAGGATGAAGAGATCGGACGTATCACCTATTCAGGAATTGATCATTTTTACAATGTAAACAAAATACAGGATGTATTACGTTTGGGATATGACTATTATGTTTACGATTATGGGGTTAATTGTGACGTTAATTTTAACCGGGTATCCTTCATGGAAAAGGATATTAAGATTTTTGTAGTAGGGGCTGATCCGACCGAGATACCTTACACATATGAGATCGTAAAAAGTGCATTTTATGATGATGTAAAATATATATTTAATTTTGCAGCCAAAACAGATGCGGACGATCTCAAGGAACTTATGGGAGATAAGTATGGCAGTTCTTTTATTGCAGAATTTATCCCGGATAAATATGTGTATGTGCCGACAGAAATTTACGAAAAAATTATACCGGTGACAGATCTGTCAGCAGAACAAAATAAAACGAAAAAGAGGAAAGGATTCTTCGGTAAAAAAAGAAAATGAGCAAATACAAAAAGGGTATTGTAGAAGATATAAAAAAAGAGAAAGTATTTGAGGAAAATCAGCAGCATTTAAAAGATAAATACAATATGACAGGAGAGGCGGTTGTAATTGTCGAGAAAAACAATCTCCTGAAGTATTTAATCAAATATGGGGTGGCATTGATAAGATTGGTTGTAACAATTGCAATATTGGTGCTGGCAACACTTGGGGTATTGACAATTGTGTATCCTAATTCGCGCCATGAGCTGCTATTTGTCTTGGAAGATATTTATTCGCAGATGTGCGTTTATCTTCCTTTTTTATCGAGTTTGAGGTAGTGGGTATGTCGATTGTTAAGTGGTCAACAGTAAGAATTAAAACAAAGGATAAACTGATCATCACAGGTCAGATTGAGGAAATGATCATGTCCGGATCAATGAATAATATTGTGACATATTTGATCCTGAACATCGATTATGCAGCATCGTCACAGGTTAACTGTACCAGAAAAATGATTTCCAGCCGTGATATAGTTGAGATGGAAGAAGTTTTCAAACCTGGAACAAAGGTTAAGTTAAATCAGGATACGGTATACTTTACAAAAGATGAAATATGTGTTGTAAAAGAGGAAAATTCCCAGGAACAGTTGGGCGAGATTGTGTATACATTGCGATCTGTAGATCATCCTGATGTAACTGAGAAAATGAAGTCAGATTATTTTAGTGAGATTGGATTTGGTATCTGCAGACACGATCGTATGTTTATATAGGAGAATAAGCAAATGACATTATTTAAGAAACCAAAGAATGGGGAAGAATTGAGAAATCCAAATGTGATAATTGGATATTTAGGTGGGATGGCTATTATCGAAAACGAATATGGAAAGCGATTTTTTGTGGAATGTGAGCCGGAACAGATGCCGATTGGAACATATGTAGATAATAATGCGGTATCTCCGGTAACGGAGCTGGATAAGAGTATTCAGCGCGCAATCACAGAGACTTTCGGTAAGGGCGGTGAGTATTAAATTGACATGGAAAAAAAGACCGTCAAGAGAAGATAGGGAAGAATGGAAAACAAAATCAAAAGAGCAGATGCAGGAAGCATTTGACCGGATAAATCAGATTACGCAGCAATACATTGAAAATCCGGAAAACATCACAGAGCTGCTTGAATTTGGTAGTAAATTTTATACCTACAGCTTAAGAAATAATATGCTTATTTTTAAACAGAATCCATATGCATCATATGTACAATCATATCAGGCATGGAAGGAAATGGGATATAGTGTCTTATCTGGAGAACATGGATTAAAAATACTTGTCCCGGTAAAAGCAACAACGTTGAAGCTGGAAGATGGAAGCTATGTTATGCTGCAGGATGCAACGAAAAAACAGAAACAGGCATTTGATAAAGGGGAGCTGCAGGGAACATCAAGAATCCATTTTAAAATAGGTACGGTGTTTGATATAAGTCAGACAAATTATCCAAAAGATAAGTATCCGGAATTATATGCGGTAGGTTATCCATCTGAAATGCACTTTGGCATTTATCAGGGTTTAAAAGATTACTGTAGATCGATAGGATATAATGTCACAGAAACCAATCTGCAGTCTATTGCTTTGCGTGGTGACTGCAATTATATGAGGCGGGAGATTCGTGTAAATAATATTCTCGAAGATACACAAAAGTTATCTACACTGTCCCATGAATTAGGGCATGCCTTATGTACAGATGGATTGAGTGAGGAGAGTATTGCAAAAAAGGAATTGATTGCAGATGCAGTATCTATTATGATTCAGTCAAATTTTGGAGTTGAAATAACGGACAGCCGGAAAAGACATTTAAAATCTCATTATGACACGTTGAAAAAAGAGATGGAAAGTCAACTTGGCCGTGAAATGTCTCCAGAAGAAATGGGTGATCAATTGAATGAAATCTTATCAGACACATTTGGTGTATACAAGGAGCATATAGAGGATATTGATAAGTGCGTAGAGCTTTATGTACCGCAGGAACGATTAAAGGAATATGAGCAGGATAAACAGCATAGAGAGGATTTTAATAAATTAAAAAATAAAGATATTGAAAGAACGCCGGAAATAAACAAAGTTAAGGATGTTGAACTGGAACTGGAAGTATGATAAAAGCTGCAGGTTTAATCTGCAGCTTTTCATTTTCACATGTTAGTAAGCTCTGTACGATTAGAAACAAGGTAACATTAATAATAAATGAATTTTCCAAGCAAAGTTCTGTGTATACGCGATGCGTCGAGTATAAATTCATATTCCATGTTGTAAGGATTTATAATGCCAAGTGGAATTATTGGAGTACCAGACTTGATTGTAATTTTGTGAATATGAGAGTGTTTTCCTCTTTTTTGATAACGACTACAAATTTCAGGGCTCAGGGATGCAGATATGTATGGTCTGCGTTCTGGATGCATTTTTCCGCTACGATATAAATTAATGTCATATGGCAATCCTGAAATACGTTGCATCAGTTCCTGAATAGCTAAGATACTGCGATCATCTTGAGTTCCGCTTACCAATCCATGAGTCATAATCGTTGATATAAAATCCTTGTCATTTTCGCTAATGTCTACATTCATAAAATTTTTACAAATGTCTCGGTAGTAATCATCTGTATTGCTTTTTTGCATAGTGTTTTCTCCTTTTTTATTTGTTCAGTAATTAATATGGATAAAAAGTTTGCACACTAATATATTTTTTCATGAACGAATGGAGTTCAGATTGTATTTGTAAAATTAAAAACTATACAAATTTCTTTATGTGATTCAGAAATGCCGTTTTGTCTTGATCGGATAATTTTCTATACGTCCGGACAAGCTGGATTTCATCATCTTTTTTTATGGTCATGGCATCGATCCCGGATGGGCGTGGCAGGTGCGTGCCGGTTCGGTAATAATGGATAGCGTCAGCTATTTCAAAATCTCCGCGGGGCGACATGTTGGCGATATTTTTTGATAATAGCTCATCATGCTCTGCCAGGTACTTTTCAATCTGCTCTATGCTTTTGTATCCGTTTCGGATCAGGCATCGGTAATATCGTCCGGTAAGATTAAGGCTTTCTAATGGAGTGAATGCGTCTGTCATGCGTCTCATTCTCCGAGACTTTCCAGAGGAACGTCCAATGCCTCAGCCAATTTTTTTACGGTGCCGAATGCAATGTTATCCAGCGTTATGCGCTCCTGTTCATAATTACTTATAGAGCTTTTTTTGATTCCGGATTTTTCGGCTAACTCTGCTTGCGTAAGCCCTGATGCAAGCCGGGCTTGCTTCAGGGTTGCTTTGTTTTTGCATAAGATAGAGAGATCACTATATGTCAGATGATCTGTATGGGAGTTTGGCCAGGAAACCTTTTTCATGACAGAAATGATTGTGTCTATGGTGCTTGTTTCAAGTTCGGAAAGCCATATGAAAATACGTTCTTCTTCTGGAGTCAGTGCGGTTTCTCCTAGAATACGGTTTAATTTATCTATGTTTATGCCCTGATCTTGAAAAGATAAATTACTTTGATTTTTTTCAATAGGTGGTTGTTTTATCATTTAATATCTCCTTTTTCTTTTATGGCATATCTGGAACGTATTAACCAAGCAGGTACTAATATTTTTCCTGATATTCCATTATATTTTTTTGCATCTTCTAGAACTTGTTATACTTATATTATACGCTTACAAGCGTATAATTCAATTGACATATTGTACAAAAATATACGCTTATAATCGTATGTTATGTACGCTTGTAAACGCATCATTTTGAGGATAGAAATAAATTGTCTGATAACTTTCTGATCGAAAAGTTATAAAGATTTTTTTTGAAAACTGTAATTGTACCTAAATCTTACACAATTTATTTCAGGGACGTTTATATGATTGTGATCCGCTGCTTCTGTTAGGTCCTTTTCGGTACAGGATCACAAATTTTGTCATTTTGGGAAACAGTTCGCAAAACCCGGCTTTTAAGAAATGTTAACTTTATCAGGCGTGTATTTAAGGGAATTTTATTAGATAGTGCATATTTGAGAAAATTAAGGAATAACGGTATATGCATATTTTGTTCAAATTTTCTGAAATCTCTTTGTCTGGCATTTACTCAAAAACACCAGACAAATTATGATTACAGGAATTATTATAGCATATATTTTATCCTATTTCATTAAATTTATATTGTCTGCGCATGACATTACTAACATCATTATGATTATAGCAATAATCGGTCCAATCCGATCACTTATCTTTCTGGATGTTTCGTCAGGGATAGTAAATAGTTTTTTTAATAACCGTTTTATTATTTCAGATGTTAATTCAATGATGTATTCTATTATGTTGGTTAAAAAAAGGTCAACTAAAAAGGTAAGAAATGTTTTTCTCATGTTTTTTTCCTCCGATGTATTTTTACTAAATATGGTATATACCCGCCTTTATGATCAGGGATTTTTTATGTCATATATAAGTATGTGTGAGTTCATTACATAGAAAAAATTTAGAATATGCATATAATTTTGAAGGTACTATTGGTTAAAGAAAAATGTGGCGCTGGATGTCGCTGTGCCGGTAATTTGACTTGGCGTGCGCCAGAAATAATTGATGCACTTTACCGCTGTCACTGCACATATGCTGCTATTCGATCAGAAGGAAGCCGCAGCTCCGGAAGTCGCTGCACCTGTGATTTGACCTGGCATACTGCCAGGAATAATTGATACACGTTACCGCTGTCACTGCACGTTTGCTGCTATCCGATTAAAGGAAGCCGCAGCTCCAGAAGTCGCTGCACCTGTGATTTGACCTGGCATACTGCCAGGAATAATTGATGCACGTTACCGCTGTCACCGCGTGTATGCTGCTATCCATTCAAAAGGTGGCCGGGCATGTCCTGCCCGCCTTTATCATACTGGCATGGCTGCCAGTTAAATATGTTGCCGTTTATTTTTTTTACAATTCTTTTATTTTTTTTCATAACAAAAAGCAGAGCACGGTTGCTCTGCTTCTTTTGCTTTCTTAAAATGAAAAAATACCCGGTTGCGTCCAGGTATTTCTTCTCGTAGTAAAAATTATAATTTTGCGTAAAAACTATATTATGATTATAACATATATAATTTGTTTTGCAATACTTTTTTTGAAAAATTTTTTACTTTTTTTAAGTTTTTTGATATAGATTAAGTTCCTTTTTCAGAAAAATTTTCTATATAAATGTTGTGCTTTTTGACTGGATATTTAAATTTTTTATTAACTTATGATCTTTTTTTTGGAGATGCTGTCCTTTGATTTTTCTTCTTTCGTGTTTGCAATTTTATAATTGTATTCCGGAATTTCTTTTTCTGATTTTAAATTCCAATTAAATTATTTTATAGATTTGTATTTTGGGGATCTGATTGTCCAGGATCTGTTTTCCTTTTTACGGAATTATTTGGAGATGTTGTTTATTTTTGAAAATTTTTTTTGAAAGATTTCTTATTTGAAGATTATCTGATTGGCTTATTTTCTATGGAGCTTTTTTTGTGGGATTGCTTTTTTATACATTTTAAATTGGGCGATTTATGGTAGAGAAATTTTTTGTAAGGCTTTTTCAGGAAGATCCTCTTTTTGCAAGATATCCAGATCAGAAATTTTTTTATGATTGATTTTTTTGTGTGTTATTTTTTTGAGAAATAATTTTTTGAGAAAAAATTTTTAAGTTTCGCTTCAGGATCGTATTTCTAGAAATTGAAAAATGGATTCCGTTTTTGTTAGATGATGTTTTTTGATTTTTCCTATAATGATTTTTCGGGCAATATTCCCTCGACCCAATTTCCGGCTTCCTATTACCCCATTTTTCAATCAAAAAATCGTTTCACCTCATTCCGGTGAACCAATTTTTTTTCAGAAAAATTTGGGGATTAAGGAATTGGAAATCGGGTACCCCTCGGTTGCGTGGCAAAATTTACTTTTATGGCATAAAGAGATTCTTACGACTGCTCTCCAGACGCAGAGAGATATCAATAAAGAAAAAAAATGAGTACGAGTACAGTCGTACTTTTTCTTTACGTTGTATTGTAAATATAGTATAATATGAGTGTAGAAAAAATTATAATTTTTTAGGCGTAATGCCAGAAAGGAGTAAGCTTATGACTTACAATGAATTTTTGGAAACTATGAAAACAGAGGTACAGAACAGACTTGGGGAAGCCTACAGAGTGGATTTGCAGGACGTCATTAAAACCAATGACATGGTCTACAATGGGTTGACAATTGCGGATAAGAACATCAACATTGCCCCGACTATTTATCTCAATGATATGTATGAGAAATACGGAACTAATACGGATGGTGCAGTCGAGGAGATTCTTGGAATTTTCAATAATAACAAATGCAATGAAAATTTGGACATTTCATTTTTTGTTGATTGGAACACTGTAAAGGACAAGATTGTATATAGAATCGTGAATACAGAGAGAAACAGAAAACTGCTTGAGGATGTGCCACATATCAATTATCTTGATTTATCAATTATTTTTTATGTAATGTTGGAACAGTTTGAAGATGGAAATTCAACTATTCTGATTCATGATTCTCATATGAAAGCATGGAATAAATCAGTAGATGAACTTATGGAACTTGCAACAGTCAATACTAAGGTGCTTGTACCTTATACAGTAAAGGACATGTATGATACCATGCTTGATATTTTGGAACTGAAAGGCGCAGACATTCCAGCAGAACTGCATCAGAAAAACGAACCATCTATGTATGTCATTTCAAATAAATCTTTATTATATGGTTCATGTGCCATGATTGACAAAGAATTTTTAAGTGAATTGGGCGGTAAATTTGGAAGTTTTATCATTCTTCCGTCAAGTGTCCATGAACTTATCATTCTGCCATGTGATGAAGCGGAATGCGATTTGGAAGAATGTAGCGAAATGGTTAAGGAAGTCAATGAGACGCTGTTGTCTACAGAAGATATTTTATCTGACCATGCCTATTTTTATAACGCATATTTGGGAGATATTACATATTAAAAAAATGTGTGGGGCATATGCCCCACACAAAGGGGGAAAATGAGATATTTATATGAATACAAAAACGTCAAGGCGGAAAACTTTTCTGTTCGAGGAATAAAAAAAAGACGCATTGGAGTACCGGAACAGCTTGATTTCCCAGAAAAAGTTGTGGATTTTTTCAGACAATACTATTGTCTGGACAAAATGCCAGAAGAATATATGTACATGATATGTTTTAACTCTGCATCGGTTCCGGTATCAGTCTTTGAAATAAGTCATGGGGGAATTGATTATACAGTTGCTCCAGTTAGGGAGATATACTTAAAAGCTTTACTGTCAGACGCAAATAATTTTATTCTTATACATAATCATCCAAGCGGAAATGTGAAGCCGTCAGCAGATGATGTGAAATGCTGTCGGACAATTGTAGCACTGCAAGATATGATTGGCATAAAAATGAACGATTTTATCATTGTGGGTGAGGATGAATATTTGAGTTTTAAAGATGAACATATTGTGTTGTAAAACAGATTTCAAAGGCTTTGAATCATTTATTTTGCCGGCTTTTTCATAAGGTACTATTAATAGTACCTTATGAAAAAAGGTCTGTTTTTAAGGTTCAGAATTGCTCTGGAACAATACTCTGCGCGCAAGGTACTATTAATAGTACCTTGCGGAAAAAATAGATTTCTGCAACCGTCTGCAGCTTTTTTTGCAGCTCTTTTCCGGCGGGTGCTGCATCTGCAGCACGATAATTGACCTCAGTTTAAAATGAAGATTATTCTGATCTTCTGCCATCTCCATGCTGCTTCGCAGCACAGAATAGAAATGATCGGGGTGGCTGCTTCTACTGCTCTTTCCGGATCCGTTTAAAATGATCTGTATAAAATTGATCACTTTCCTGCTTTTTACAACATACCAAAACACATTAAAAATCCAGAGCCAAGCTCTGGATTGTCGCCCTCAAAGGGCGAAAGGTAATTTTGCTTCGCAAAAAAAATTCAATAAAAAAAGAAAAATAAATGTGAAAGAATTTCAGTTATTGGCTATCAGAAAGACAGCGGCTGTATTTCAAGCCGCCTAAGTTAATTTAATCCCAGTTAATTGCATCATGTGAAATTGTTTCGCCGTTTTCAATTTCTCTTTGTGCTTCTTCTAACTTTGCTCTTTCTGCTGGTGTTACCTTTGTAAAATCCGGATCCCATGCAATAACAAGTTTTTTTATAAATTCTAATGCAAAATTTTGTTCACTTTCTGGTAATAATTCCATTAAATTAATTGCTTGTTTTGTTGTTGTACTCATGTTTTCATTCTCCTTTCTTGGGAACATTATTTATATATATCCCCTCTTGAATCAATATCCATAATATATAATATTTCTATTTCTCCATTTGGAAGATAATTATATATTATTCTATACTTTCCAACTCTTAACCTTTTCCGCCCGTCTGTGTAACCTTGTAATGTTTTTATATCTCCCTTTGGCGGCTGTTCTGTTAGTCCTTCAATAGCTGCCTTTATTCGCTGCTTTGTCGGTCTATCCATTTTGTTTATAAATTTAACAGCCGTTTTACTGTATTCTATTTGCATTTTTGGTATCCCCTTTTCTAATTTAAAGTTAAATTCATTTCTCCCAAATGCAACTCCTCACGCATTATATTAAATGCTTTGTAGATTGTTGAAGCACGTTTCAAAACATATTCGTACTGTTTTAAATCCTCTTCTGTCCAGTCTCCCATAAAGTCTTTTTGACAATCTTCATCAAGATTTATAAAGTCGTCTACTGGTGTTTCATGTTTTGATTCCATTTCTTTTAAGATAGCCTGTAATTTTTCGTAGCACTTTTTTAACTCTTCCATATTTAATCCTCCGGTGTGTTGTGTTTTCTTTGTTTCTAATATTATAATAGCATATAATTATCACTTTGTAAAGTGATAATTTAAAAGTTTTCAAATTTTCTTTTTCTGTTCCATGTCTTCCGCTGTCTCTTCATATATAAATATATCTTTTGGCTGCATATCAAGAATCAGACAAAGACTATTTAATGATTTAGCACTTATATTCGTATCTTCATTTTTTATCTTTTTAAGTGTCTCTTGACTAAGCAGTCCTGTTGTTTTGGCTTTATACATATTAAATCCTACACGTTCAAGTGCATCCCCTACATTAAATTTATATTTAAGCATGTGATTGCATTCCTTTCTAATTCATTTTTATAAATCTACTATATAATAGATGATTTTGAAAGTCAATAAAAATATCTCTAAAAAAAGTGATAAAAAGACTTGACTATCACTGTGGAAAGTGATATTATAATATCAACAAGAGAACAGCACACAGAAAGCGAGGAAATAAAAATGACAGATTATTCAAAAATTTTTGAAGATGGCGATATGGTTTACGTTCATTTTCATGACGTACAGGGAAAAGAATTTAAAACAAGGGATTACGGACATCCGCACCCAGTAAGCAAAGAAAATGGAAAAGTTGGCATATATTTTTTTGATAGTTTTGAGGGGAAACCCGTTTTCAAACCATTCGAATCATTTGCAACGACCGTAACATTTGAAAGAGTTTTATAAGCCGAAACGCTCCGATCTGGAGCGTCCACCGTGGAATGGTCACCCGGTGCTGATGATGGCAGACCGCACAACAAAAAAGTGAGGAAAAATTTATGAAAACAATAGAAAAAGTTGAGATTAAAAAGTTAAGCTTCCCGGTTGGCAATATTTACAATTATAATGCTATGATTTTTAGAAGCGTTGACGGTGGGAAAACATTTATATATTGCGGATGCGGTAAATATTGCGCAACGCTCGAAGAAGCTGAAGCGTATAAGACAAAGATAGAACTGAAGTAAGTCGAAACCGCCGCCCGGCGGTCTGGTGTAGGGTTGCAACCTTGCCACTGATGAGACAAGCACACAATGAAAGGATGGTTGATTTTATGGCTACAGTTAAATTACAAGGAATCTACGAAAAGAAAAACGCTATCCCAGCGGCAGAGCTTAAGCCTGGAATGGTTGCAGTTTGGAATTTTGGCTACACCGAGACAATAAAGAGCGTTGAACCTACCAAAAGCGGAAAAAGTGTTAAATGTGTTATTATCTCCGACGAAAGCGGTAAGGAATATACACGAACAATGCGGAATGATAGACTTGTAGCAATTGAGCAAAAAGAAGAACCGGAAGTGATAAATCCAATAGACAAAGCAATATCCTGTCGAAAAGAAACATACAACGGAATTTATAGCGATATTGGCACAGCTTTAGAAGGTTTTGAAACTTTAGAACTTACGAAATATTATTTAAATCGCTTTGGAGATGGCGGTTTACGTTATTTTTTGGAACAGCAGATAATAGCAAGTGAAATCAACAAAAATAAGGAACATAATAAATGAGGGATGATTTCCCGGCTCTGATGATGGCGGATTAAAGAATGGAGAAAAAGAGGTATGATGAAAGAAATTTACGCAATGTGTAATCGTAAGAAAATGCATATAGGAACCGTTAAATATTTTTCAGACAATGGCGAGGAATTTTGTTTAATAGAAAGCCCTTACAGATTTTCGCAAGTATGTTGTAAAGAAGATTTAGAACGTACATTAAAAGAAATGAATCCGAATTATGAGATAGCATAAGCAAGCGGCATTTTGAAGTGTAAAATTACACTAAAAAGGTTAGGTACTATTAATAGTACCTAACCTTTTTTTGTGGTCTAAATCTTTTATGATCGGTTTTATTTTACATACGTTGATTTGAGTATCCGGTACGTTCCGGATCTCGGAGAGGCAAAATTTGCTACCGGAAGAACCGGGCAAATTTTGGTTGGGAGCGCAGACCCCCAAACCCCTCTGCTACCGCCCTCCAGCTAAACCGCCCACAAAGTGGTCGCTTCATCTTCCGGTTGGTCTAAATCCTTCAAGATCTCCTCGACCTGGCATATATGGATTTACGTATTGGTGGAATTTTTGGAATCAGAAGATGCATTGCATCTTTTCCTCTTTCTTTTATTGTGGTATTGGCTGCGGAGCAGCCCGCGGTATTTTCGATTTTTTATTCGTAAGCGAACAAAAAATGAGCATAAGGGGGGACTGATAGCAAACTGCGTTTGCTAGTTTGGCAAAGCCAAACGTCCTGCCCCTTCTGCTCTTCCTGTTCTTGATATCATGTCAGCTTTGAGATATATCAAAATTTTTGATTTTGATATATTTTAAATTGACATGTTATAAATGCAGTAATATAATAAATGCAATATAAAACAGAAAGGTTGTATGGGAAAAATCAGATGGCAAATATATTGATCCGGAATGTTGATGAGACGGTGGCATTGCGTCTGCATGAACTTGCCAGTAAAAAAGGAATGAGCAGGGAAGCTTACATCAGGGATCTTTTTAACTCAGTCTCTGTTTCCGGCGAATTAAAGGAACTTGATTTTAAGTATGCAAATCTCGTTCAGCTACTAACGGATCAGGCGAAGATGCTTTCCGACATTATTGATCGGAATACATATGTGCTTGAAATGATTCAGGAAAGGATACATGAAAATGGGCAGTCTTAAACATATTAATATCTCGTCTGATGATGTGGTTGTTTTTGAAAAAGTAAAATCAGATCAGAAATTAAAAACGGATGCTGCTGTACTCAAATATCTTTTAAATATGTATATGGAGAAGATGGATGAGGACATCAGAAACCAGAAGCTGGTGGACATGTTCATGGAAGCTTTTTCTAAAAATTATTATACATTTTTTGAAAGACTCCGTTGGGCGACTAGGACATCCGAAGAAAACTCGATCTTCTTATTGGACGCAGTTAATACCATTCTTGTAAATGACAATATTAAGGATGGTGTTCCTGTTGAAGTATATATGCATCCTGTGATCGCAACATCAAAGGCGAATCATAAACGTAAGGTAGAACATTTTAAACAGGCTAAAGATGATAGGAATTTCAGAAAAAAGATGCAGGAAAATATTTAGGTACTATTAATAGTACCTAAATGAAAAAGTATTATTTTGCGCCATATTATATGGAGTAATTATCTGTTTTTTTTATAATGAAGATTACACGTTTAAGTGAAGGAGAAAAGATATTGAAATTTGATATGGAAGATATTGACTGGAAAGCATTGGATTTCTTCTTGGAGGAAGTAGAGAATGGTTATTATTCCAAAGAGGAATTATTGAATAATGAAAATTTTTTAGCGATGCTTGCTGCAGTAAAATATGATAAGGCAAATTGGAAAAAGATACCTCATTATATAAAGCAGCGTTATTTGTGTAAAGAGTTCTGTTTATGGGTAAACCCGGATATTACAATAGATAATATGTCACCAATACAGAAGTATAGAGCATATCTTGGACTTGATCATATTGTAAATGTAGATGAGGTTCATAAGCCACATGATATGGAAGATAATATGGATCAGATTATGAAGGACGTCATTAATGAATTGTCAAGAAAAACAGTCTATGAAGTTTATGATTTTCTTGGTATTGCGATTGGCGAAAATCAATGGAATTGTCTGGCTGAAAAAATGAAGAGAAACCTCCTTTAACGTGAAAAGTAAAAGGTACTATTAATAGTACCCTATGAAAAAATGGCAGAAAATATTTAGGTACTATTAATAGTACCTTACGAAAGAGGGAAAAGAAATGGCAGTTGAAAGTAGCAAAAATTCGATTAACAGTAAACAAGAAATAATGGAAAGATTTGCAGAATTAAGTGTAAAAATGACAGAGGTAATGAAACTGAGCAGGGAGATTGAGCAGTACATCTTAGTCTGGCATGTTCAAGTCCAAATGGAAGATTTTCTCCTGAATTTAAACATGTGTCAGAACAGATTGATAAGATGAACGGACAAAAGATTGATATCCCATTTGAACAGTACGACAGATATTGCTCCAGCACGGATATCATGATGAATATAATTTACAACCTGCTTGGAAGCAGACAGATTTCATAGGAAGGATTTTTGATTTATGATAAGTTCTTGTGGATATATATCAACTGAAATAATGGAAATAGCATTAGTAGCTGTTATACCGTTAATAATATTGGGGACATGTGTTGCAATGATTGCAAAGATAAATCGTGAAAAAAAAGAAAATAGTATAATTTGGGACTGGATTGAAATAGCAATTGAAATAATTAGCGGAATGGATATATTATGCCTAATGGTTTTATCTTATTACTCGCCAAATCTTTTTATTAATGTCTCGCTGAGTCTTATGAATCATATCTTTGGTGAATAATAGTAAACTATAATCAAAATAAAAAAGGTACTATTAATAGTACCCTCACCTAAAAGGAGTAAAATATGGTAAATTTAAATCAATCCATTAATGCATATAAAAATTATGTGCGTGAGGAACGGAAGTTTCATGGCAGTATGACACCAAAAGAATATGGTATACAGATTATGAAAAGGGGAAGAAAAAATGGAAAGACAAAATGATATGGAAGAATTAAGCGTAAATATCAGTTATTGTCCATATTGTGGCAGTAAAAATATTATAAGGATAAATGATGTTGATTGTACATGTAATGACTGCGGACGTGATTATATGGTCATAACACATGAATGATTTCAGTATGGAAAACCAAATAAAATCGACAAAAATATGCAAGGTACTATTAATAGTACCTTGTTTTAAATTGGAGAATTTTCAATAAAAAAGAAAGAGGAAACTTATGAGCAGTATTAAAGCAGGAGTGGTGGTCATAAACAAATTCTGTCCGGCAGATTCGAAGGCATTTTCAGGATACATATCGTATATTGACCGTTCGGAAGCAAAACGGAATGAGAAACTCAGTGAATATAATTTATACAATGACTATATGGATAACCCGGAGAAAACGACAGGATTGTTTACCGAGGATAAAACAGAGTTGACATACAAGGACAAGAAAATATTAAAAGAGACTTTCCGGTCAGCACAGGACAATGGGAGTCTGATGTGGCAGACGGTCATATCTTTTGATAACCGCTGGCTGGAAAAATATGGATTGTATGATGCAGCTAATGATATTGTAGATGAGCGAAAACTAAAAGAAATATCTTCGAATGCAATTAAAAAGATGCTTGCAAACGAAGGACTTGAAAATGCAGTGTGGAGTGGGGCGATACATTATAATACAGATAATTTGCATGTACATGTAGCGGTTGTCGAACCTGTGCCACAGCGGATGGTAAAAGAATATACACAGTATGAGTACCGGGAAGATCCAAAAGGAAAATATGTAAAGGATAATTATGGAGAATTTGTTTATGCGAATAAAAGCTTTGTTAAGCAGCGCATGGAGGATGGACTGCCGGTTACAAGATATGATAAAGTCCCACTGCTTGACAAGGATGGAAACCAGATTACAAGAAAACAGTATGTTGGAAAATTTAAGCAGAAAAGTATTGAGGTGTGCAAACAATATGTGGTAAATGAGATCGCGATGCAGCGTGACCAGAACCTGCAGATCAACCGGATCATAAGAGAACAGATCGTCAAACAGAAAACAACTCACAAGCTGATTCAGGATCAGGAGCTTGTGAATAAATTTCTGGATGTTTATAAGCAGCTGCCGCGGACTGGGAACCGGGGACTGTGGAATTATAATAATAATGCGATGCATGGAGTCCGGAAATCGCTGGATGAATTGAGCAGCTTTTACATGCAAAAATACAATCTGGAAGATTATAAGGAGTTAAGAGCACTGATTGCACAGCAGGCAGTTTTATATCGTGAAGCTTATGGAAAAAGTGGAAGGGATTATGAACAGACCAAGATGAAAGATTTGTATGAGAGGCTTGGTAATGCAATCCTCAAAGAAATGAGGGAGTTTGATAAAAATTATGCAGGGGATATTAATGAACTGTATAATGAAAATCATATTGAACAGGTGCTTGAACCGGTTTTTACAGAAAAATATACATTTCCTGATGGAATTGAATTACAGACAGAAGAGCCGGAGTTTGAAATCCATCATGATTATGATCATGATCTGGATGAAAGTGTGGACATGGGCTTTGACGAGGGATTTGTTTTTCCAGAAAACGATTGGAAGATGGAAAATAATGATCAATTAAGACTGGCAAAGCAGTTGATCTATGGAGCGAGCAAGGATTTTGAAACAGCGATAGACATTTTAAAAGAAGAGAGTAGCAAGGGAAATGTTCTTGCCGTGTATGAACTTGGAGCCATATATCAATATGGAAGAGGAAGGGAGATAAATCTTCCGGCGGCGCAGGAATACTATAAGAAATCTTTAGAAATGTTCGAAGCGATTTATAAACTGGATAGTGATGAGTTAAAGGAAAAGTATAATGTATCAGCTGGATATGTCGCATACAGGATAGGAAAACAATATCAATATGGACAGGGAACGGATGCAGATGATGAAAAGGCATTTAATTGGTTTGATACAGCTATAGCTGGGAAGTGCAGGCTGGCACATTATAATGTGGCTAATATGTACTACGAAGGAAAAGGCACGGAGCAGGATATACCGGAGGCAATCAACCATTATGCAATTGCAGCTTATAATGAAAATCCATTTGCAGCATATAAATTGGCGACAATTTATGCAAAAGGTATTGAAACGGAAGTTGATCTTGATGAAGCGCAGAAATTATATAAAATAGCTTTTGAAAAATTTTGCAACCTCGAAGAAGAAAATCATAGTGATAATCTCCAGTACAGGATTGGATGCATGTATGAAAAAGGGATTGGAACAGAACAGAACAAGCGCATAGCGGAACGTTATTTTGAACGAGCTGCAAAGGTTGGAAACAGTTATGCACAGTATAAGCTCGCTCAAATTTATCTTGAAAAAGAAGAAGCGGATTACACGGAAAAAGCAGTACAATTGCTTCAAAAATCTGCCATCAAAGGAAAAAATGTAATGGCGCAGTATGCACTTGGAAAGATTGCAGAAGATAAGAATAATGAAAACAGGGATTTAAAGGAAGCAGTCAAATGGTATGGAATGGCGGTAGATAACGGAAATGATTATGCAGCGTACCGGGCAGGTAAAATTCTGATCGATCGTGAGAGTGGACTTTATGACCGGGATAAGGCACTGTCTTATTTCCGCATGGGGGCAGAAAATTATAATGAATATGCACAGTATGAACTGGGAAAAGCCTATCTTGATCAGGAGTATTACAATCTGCCGGAAGCATTAAAGTGGTTGGAAAAATCAGCAGAAAAGAATGTACATGCTTTATATAAGCTTGGAACATTGTACCAGAACGTAGAATCAGAAATCTATAATATGGATACCGCAATACAATATTATGAAAAGGCTGCATTGCAGGGACATGAAGCCTCGCTGTATAGGCTTGGAAAGATATACAGTGATAAGGAAAATCCAAAGTATTACAATATTGACAGGGCAGTGGGATGTTTTAAAAGTGCTGCAGAAAAAGGAAATGAATATGCACAGTACCAGATGGGGTGCATATGTATGGATAAAAATTTTGAAGATCATTATGACATGGGAGAAGCGCTGTCCTATTTTGAAAAGGCAGTGGAAAAGAATTTTTCGCCAGCAAAGTATAAGGCAGGAAAAATCTATCTGGAAAAAGGAAGTGAATATTTTGACCTCGATAAAGGTTTGAAATATATGCAGGAGCTGGCAGATGCAGGAAATGACATGGCACAATATACGGTCGGAAGAGTTTATTCGGATGAAGCCTATGGTATCTATGATCTTGATAGGGCAGTTGAAAATTTTACAAAAGCCGGGGAAAAAGATAATAAGTTTGCACTGTATCAGTTAGGGGTTATTTATAGTAATCCGGAGAACACTTCTTATTACGATATGGATAAAGCTCTGTCTTATTTTGAATCATCCATTACAAAGGAATTTACCAATGGAAAGTATAAGGCTGCAAAAATTTACCTTAATCGTGAAGATAAACATTATGATCTGCAAAAGGGCATGGAATATATGCAGGAACTTGCCGATGATGGAAATGATATGGCGCAGTATGCTCTTGGACAGATATATGAGGACCGGATACTGGAAGTGTATGATATTGACAAAGCAATTGAAAATTATACTCATGCAGCAAATCAGGAAAATAAGTTTGCGCAGTACAGGCTTGGAAACATATATGCAGATAAGGAGAACGAAGAACAATATGATCTGGATAAAGCATTAGAATATTTTGAAAACTCTGTGAAGAATGAGTTCGATCCGGCAAAGTACAAAGCAGGTAAGATTTACCTTGATAAAGAAAGTGGACATTACGATCTTGCAAAGGGAATGGATTACATGAAAGAACTTGCGGATAAAGAAAATGACATGGCACAGTACACACTTGGAAGGATACTTCTGGATCCGGAATCAGGAGCCTATGATGCAAAAGAGGGGATGGAATATCTTACGCGTTCAGCAGAGCATGGAAATGAATATGCACAGTTAAAGCTTGGGCTTATCTATTTATCAGGGGCGGACAAATATCCGGGCATTATGAAAGATAAGGAGATGGCGCGTAAGTATCTGGAACTTGCTGCTGAAAAAAATGATCTGGCAAAAGATATTTTGTCAAACATTGATAATTACCGTGGAGGTCTTCCGTTCGTGATCGCAGGGAAGAATAGAATCAGTCTGCGTGGAAACAGCAGCTATGAACTGGAAAAAGCCCTGCATAATATCGAAAAGTCAATGGGAGATGAACTGCAGAAATATATCAATATGAGAGAGTTCGAAAAACTGAAAGACAAGGAAATAAGAGAGGCAGAGAAAGAGAAGAACAAAGAAAAAGACAAGGAAATAGATCAGGAACATGAATAGGTACTATTAATAGTACCTAACGAAAAAACAGCGTATTTCAAGGCTTGGAGCGTTTTAGAGGAGTAAAAAAACGCAAGGTACTATTAATAGTACCTTGCAAAATAATTCAATAAAAGAAAAAAAACATGTTATAATTTAACATATCTATATTGACAAAAAGTTATACTATATTTATAATATAAGTATAGTAAAAATGAAAGGCGGAAAAAGCTATGATAACTATTTGTTATTTAAACAACAAAGGCGGAGTTGGAAAAACTGCCACCGTAAGCACGATTGGACACATGATGAATCAGGTATATGGAAAGAAAGTCCTTATGATCGATCTGGATCCACAGGGGAATCTTTCTACAGGATACAGTGAGATAGACTGGGCTGATATCTTTCTGTCAATCTTGAACGGAAAAGAAGTTGATACGGAAAAGTCTGTTGAGGATATTCTTATGCATCCGGAAATGGATATACATGAGGCAATCAAACATACACAGTATGAGGGGCTGGATGTGATCCCTTCACATCTGACACTGTCAACTGTTGAAGAAAGTTTAAAGGCAGACATTACAATGCCACAGCAGTTCAAGCTGAAAGGACAGCTTGAGAAAGTGAAAGATGAATATGATTACTGCCTGATCGACTGCTCGCCATCTATCAGCATCTTAAACATCAACGGACTTGTGGCAGCGGATGAAGTATATATACCATTAAGATGCGATGGAAACAGTTGCATTGGAATGGCTATCACGATGAACCTTATACGCACGGTCCAGACATATAATCCAGCACTGCAGCTTATGGGATGTTTCCTTACGCAGTACGATGGAAGAAAAAATGTTGCCAGGACGGTATATGAACTGTTAAAGAAAATCCTTACAGATGATATCATTCTTCCGTTCCGGATCGGAACAACAAAATATCTGGAAGAAAATACATTTGAGCAGAAACCACTTCTTGCAGTGGATTCGGGTAAAAATAAATGCAGTGCTACATTAAGCTATCTGAAACTCACAGAATATATGATAGCGCCAAATAAAAAAGAGTATCTGAAAAAATATGATGCAGAACTGAAAGAGATTGAAAATCTGAGACTTGAAGAAGAACAGAATATGGCGTAGTTAGCAGATCATGATTGTGAAAAGAGGAAAAGAACATGGCTAAATTTAATATGGATAAAATAAAAGGATTAGGCGGTGTGCCTGAACAGAACGAAAACAAGGGAATGGTCGGTGCAGGGCTTTTAAATGTGGCTTCCCAGGCACAGGCTGCCTTGCAGAAAGCAACGATCTTTGTACCATATGATAAGATTGTGCGCAATCCGATGAATAAAATGAGTTTGAAAAATATTGATGAACTTGCACAGTTGATCGAGCTGGCAGGTTTACAGCAGCCGCTTGTCGTAAAGCAGACAGGTGACGGAAAATATATGATCCTTACCGGAGAGCGAAGATATCTGGCAATCGGAAAACTGATCAGTGAAGGTAAATGGAATCCGGAGAATCTTGTGGAAGTTAAACTGCAGGATATGGACAAGCTCAATGTTCCATTACAGGAAGATACAAAAGAGCTGTTTGAAGTCGTAGTGACAAACCAGCACAGAAAGAAAACTGATTCAGACAAGTATTTTGAGGCAATGGCATGGAAAAAGATCATTCAGGAATTTAGGGAAAATGGAAAGCAGCTCCGTGTAGTCGGGTATGATGAAAATGGAGAGCCGATAGAGCAGATGCGCACTATCATGACAACCGGAATGGATGATGATGGAAATGCAATCGAAGAAGATATCACCGGAATGAAAACACAGCAGATCATTGGTGACAAGCTTGGTGTCTCCGCAGCACTTGTTGGACAGATGGAGAAGATAGAAAACAATGGATCGGAAGCATTAAAAGATGCCCTAATGAATGAAAAAGTAGGAATTTCACTTGGATCAAAAGTGGCCGGACTTGACCAGAATGAGCAGGAGAACTTTTTAAAAACTGTTCTGGAAAAAAAGGACGAGGGAGACACGATCACAAATGATGATCTTAGAAGATATCAGTACGAGAAAGAGAAAGCTTCGGTAAAAAAGAAAGAGGAGGAGCCGGAGGATGATCTTCTTCCTGGAAAACTGATCACAGAAAAGCAGCTTAAGGCTGATCTTAAAAAGATCACAAAAGCATTAAAGGCAAACGGAGGCATCAGGCTGGATGATGCAAAGTATGATTCATATATCCGGCAGATCCAGTTATTGGAAAAATTATTTGTGTAAGGAAAAGAGAAAAGCACTATGAAAAAATCGGAAATGAAAAGAAAAATTGAAAAAATGAAATTGAGACGCAAGGTTTGCAATATTTATGCATATTTGGCCTTTATTCCAATGTTGATTATTGCTTGTCTATTTTTTTTGAAAGGACCAAGTGTGCGACAATATATAAGAGATATTTTAGCCCTCTTTTTTATGTTGACAGGACTTATCGCAATAAGAATGAAAAATTATTATGATGAAATAATCGATCATTTGAAGGAAGATAAAAACTAAAATAACAAAATCGGAGGAGTATAACTATGATCTCTACAATATCAAAAATATGCGCACCATTTGTACTTATTTTTATAATTGATTTAGTATTTTTAATTCTCATATACAAAGCATACAAGCGTGGCAATTATGAAAGATACAACTTTTTTGTTAGAGCAGGCTGTGTAATATCTATTCTATTTATAGGTGTTATAGTGATTGCTTTATAAAGAAAATGAAGAAAGGGAGAAAACGAAATTATGGAATATGTTATACCGTTCGTTCTGATTGCGATTCTTGTACTGATAGTTTGGTTGGTTTCATCATGGATATTATTTTGAAGGTAAATAAAAATGATACATAGTAGGAAAAAATACGTTCCAACATTTTTTGGATTCAATAATTATGAGTGCAAACATGAAGATTTTTATTGCTATTACGAGGAGGCTATTTGGAATAAATATGGGCTTCATTTTACTATTCATGATAACTCCGGACAAGTAGAAGATATTTGTATCAAAGGCAAAAAACATAGCAAACCTCCATATGCTTTCAATAGTTATGAGGAAATGATGATTCAAACTGAAAAGCATGCAAGAGGAACTTATGTGGCAGATCAAGTAGGTAATATTCGTAAGGAAGCAGTATATTTAATTCTTGATTTAGACAAAAATGGAATCCTTCGTTCCGACCCATACGATTTCGATGGATATGTTAGCAAAAGAGGAACCATTTTTAACATTACAAGCGAGGGAACCTACAATGGGAAAAAATGGTTTAAATTGAAGGAAGAAGATAAACATTTAGTTTTTCCAGATATTGTTAAAGCGGCAACATACATAGAAAAACATTATGGCACATGGGCCTGTTCTCATTATTTAAAAAACATACCGGGAAACTATTAGAAGAATATTTTGGAAGACTAAGAGATACCGAAATGAAGAAAAAATGTAAAGGATGCCGAGCATTACAAAAAAAACTACTTGGAATTGGATATTATTGTGGTTTGAACCACCCCATCAAAGTAACATCTGAAATTGACGGGATTCCGGTAGAATACAAGCCGCTAGAAGAATGTGAAAAGCCAAAAACAATTACAGGTTATTGCTCTTTGCACTTAGAGCAAACAAGACAAACCATAAAAAGATTTAGTTAGGAAAATTAGAATTTAGTGGAGGAAAGAAATTTATGAGATTGGTAGAAGTAACACCTGAAAATGATTATTGGAATAAGCAAAAAGTGTTATATGCATATGACACAGATAGAGTGGCAACTTTATTTGACGAAAGTACCGAAAATGAAAAAATATATGGTTATCAATTCCTTAACAGAGACGTGCAGGAATTAATCGATGATGATATTCATAGTTGGGAAGATGCGGAAAGAGTATTTTTAGAAACAATCACTGATTTACTTGATGATGAAGCAAAATACTACGATGAACTTAAAAATATGTGTAAAGAACTAATCAGTTAAACTGAACTTTAATCAAGAAAGGAATGAAAAATTTGGGAAATAAATATACGGTAGTAGGTAATTTCAGACAACCTCATAAGGATTGTGAGGGCGAGACATTGACGGACTTATCCTTTGATGAAGTCATGAAAATTGAAAGTGAATGGAAAAAGGAGAAAAAATACAAAGAAGTTTTCCATTTCAAACAAGACTAAGCTGAACTTATTTAGAATTAGTGGAGGTAGACTATGAACAAGAAGGATATTTTAGAGATCAAACGGCGTTTCAAAAAAGAAGCCTGCACTTTTACAAGAATGTGCGGCTGTTATGTAGATGCCGACCACAATAAAATCACTAAAATCGGAGAAACATTTCTGAATCTCGAAGATGAAGAATTTTATAAATATCTGGAAATTGCCAAAAAAGTATTATCCGGTACGATTGGAAATAATCTTTTAGAACTGGAATTTCCACTGGCAGAGGAAACCGCTGGCGGCAGACAGCAGTTTTTAATGGGACTGCGCGAAAGCAAGCTGAAAAATGACGATCTGCTGGATACTTTCTATGATATGATCATCGACAGTTATGACTACGTTGGAAATTATCTCATTCTTATTTTCCACGATGCCTATGATGTTATGACTAAGACCTCTGATAACGGTAAATTAGATGAATCGGAAGAAGTATACGAATATCTGCTGTGCGCGATCTGTCCTGTGAATCTCACCAAACCGGGACTTGGCTACCGCGAGGATGAAAACCGTATCGGGCCGCGTATCCGTGACTGGGTTGTCGGGGCACCGGATACTGGGTTTGTATTTCCTGCTTTTACCGACCGGAGCACAGACATTCATTCCGTCATGTTTTACACTAGAGACACGAAAACGCCTCATGCAGAATTTATGGAAGCCGGACTTGGCTGTGGTGCAAAATTTACCGCAACCGAAAAGAAGATTACCTTCCAGAATATGGTAAAAGATGTGATCGGTGAAGATGATGAAGAATGCGACGCTATGTTCCTTGATATTCAGGGAAATCTGAATGGTCTGATCGATGTTCCGGCAGAGGATGAAGAAGAAAAAGAGCCGATGCCGCTTACCCTGTCCGATATTGATGCCGTCCTCTCCGACAGCGGACTTTCGAAAGAACAGGCTGCCTTTATTGAAAAGACATATGAAGATACATTCGGTGGGGATCTTCCTTCTGCGGAGCATTTAGTTGATCCAAAATTAGTAGATGCAAATGCAAAGCGCAGGGAAAAATTAGAGTTAGTAGAACAGGTGGAAAGTTTAAAACATCAGTTAGAAGAAACACGATCCATACCGGTTGATGATTCAGAGGATGATGTCCCGGAAATAAAAACGTATGATGTTATTCTCCGTGTAAAACCGGAAAAGATTGGTCAGATTCATTCGGATACGATCAATGGAAAGAAGTGCCTGATCATTCCTATGGAGGACAATGAACACGCTGCAGTAAATGGCATTAATACGACCATATAAAACAAAAGGATTTTGGGAGAGTGTGACATAGAAGCATGTTGACATGTCAAAACCATGACATGTTTATACAATAGACTATCAATGCAGAGAGGAGGAAATTCTTATGAAAAAAAGTACATTTAAAGATAGAATTTTAGCGTACTATAAGTTATTATGTAAATAGTATGCAGTATTGGTTGAAACACCTTAAGAAACAGAGTAATGCGAAATAATGATATATCACAATATTTATTATAAGCCATGATTATTTAGGGATGCTGCAGATGCTGTGGCATCCCATTGACAGGTTAGAATATATGAATCATTTGACATCTTTTAACATCACTACTACGGTAAAATACACAGAAAATGAGATATTAAAAAAGACAGGGCTCTCACAGGCAGCTTTCCATCGGAAAGCGATAGATGCGTTTCTGGCAGGTGATCAAAAGATTGACAGACGGCTGAAAATCAAAGAGATAAGCAATCCTGAATATGTTAAGAGGAGCTTTAAGGAGCTGATATATCTGGATGATGAACGGAGGAAGCTGCTGGAGCCGATCATGGAGCGTGAGAACGTGGGGATCACAGTTGTACTATTTCAGGCATTGTATGATTACTGTTTTGAAATGGCTTCCGTACTTGATCATGACGTAGTAAAAAATATAATTGAGGGAAACTATACACTATAGAATGTAGAGGTTTCACAATTATGTCAGTAGAAGAAGAACTGGAACGCTGGTACGATGTGCTGAATGAGAATGTTTTTAGCAGCCAGCTTCCCAACGCAGTTTTCACAGTTTACTGTTCTGAACAGAGAAAAAAAAGCAGCATAATCTATGAAAGCGGCAAGGTATATAACATTTATATACACAGAAACGTGCTGCATGGAGAGATTGATAAGATAATCACATTTATCATCCATGAGCAGGTGCATATTTATTGCAGAATAAAGAAAATTTCAGATACGAGCAGGAACCGCAGATACCACAATAACAGATATGCTGCTGTTGCAGAGGAGCATGGACTTATTCTGGAATATCGGGGCACAGAGGGCTATGTAACTGTAGGTACAGATGATGAAATCCTAAAATCTTTACCAGCCTTTATAAACCGTGACAGATGGGGGAAAATACTGTCAGAATATGAAATCCGGTATCAAAACAGACTAAACTATGATAAAGGCAATTTTTGTTCGCAGGTGTTTGCCTGTGAGAATTGTAACAATAAGGCAGTTGGCCAGGAGCGCACAAGAATCATTTGCGATAAATGCAGGACATTGATGGTGCCTGTTATACGCGAAAAAAACACGTTTTTGCCGGGAAAGTATAAAACTGTCAAATGTCCGGGATGCAGGAGAAAGATTACAGGAATAGATGACGGAAAATATATATGTGGATTTTGCTTTGAGAAAATGATTGACGCAAAGTGATGGAAAAGGTTGGATGAATTACATCTAACCTTTTTCTTGCTGTCCACATATCAGGATAAAGGGGCATTCGACATTTGGATAAAATAACATCAACATCAGAATTTGCTTTTTCGACTACGAGGTGGGAAGGGGATGCACTTCGTAACAAAGGAGAGTCCTATGGTTATGGGCGTGTATCTACAAAACAACAGAACCTTGACCGGCAGCTGGTACAGTTTGCAATCCTGCCGATCAAAGAGAGTAATATATTCGTAGACAAGGAAAATGGCAGCACATTTAACAGGACTAATTATAAAAAGCTGGTTAAGAGGCTTAAGCCGGGAGATACATTATACATACACAGCATCTACCGGCTTGGCAGGAATTATGACGAGATACTGGAGCAGTGGTCTGTTTTGACCAGGGTAAAAAAAGTTAATATCGTAGTATTGAATATGCCGATCTTGGATACGAGACTGGAACGCGACCTCATGGAGAGGTTTCTGTGTGATGTCATATTGCATATACAGGCATTTGCAGCGGAAAATGATAAAAATAATATTAAGGTGTCACAGGCAGATGGGATTGCGAGTGCCAGGGAAAAAGGTGTAGTGTTTGGAAGACCACGTAAAAGCGACATCGATGGATTTAAGCAGAGGTATGAGGAGCTTAAGGAGCAGGGGTTAAAGAATGACGAGATCGCAAAGGAGATTGGCATTGGGATCAGTACACTGTACCGTTATCTCCGGGAACTAAATACAAAATATTGAACAAAAAAATGGAACAGCCACAAGCTGTTCCATTTTTTAAAAATCGACTTCACCTTGGTTGTTGACAATTTTATAAAAATAAAATATAATCTAACCAAGGCATTGAAATAAATTGTCGCAATCAATTTATTTCAACTGTATGATATTCAATCTCGCACATTAAATATCATCTATTAGTATAATAACAAAACCACCTTGAAATGTCAATGTATATTTGACAAAAACAAGAATCTTTACATAGAAAAAAAGCTTATTTTTTGCTAGTTTCATGTAACTATTATACAAACAGATGGATAGTAATGAGGGTGAATCGCATCATACAATTGCGCATTTACCCTCTTTTTATTTTGTAACCAAAAGGACGATTCACAGATGCAGAAACTTAGTGTTGAAGTCCTGGAGAAAATGCTCGGAGCTGATCTGTCAAATCATGAGATAGATATGATGCTCTACATTGCCCGTTTTCAAGACGAGTTCGGGCATATCCGGGGCGTGTATTACAGAGATATTTGTGAAAACGTCGGACTTTCATATCAGGGATTTTATGATTGTCTGCATTCCCTTGAACGTAAGGGAATCATAGCGTGCGAAAAGCGTAGTTATTTTGACTGGGATATTCAGGTCATCAATAACTCTTTTTGTGGTACGGAAAACTTTGGGCGAGGTTATGTATCGCTGCATTGTGGTATGGTGCGGTCAGATGAGTTTAAACAACTTAAAGGCGGCGCAAAGCTTATGGCATTATGGCTCATGCGTGAGTGGCTGATCAGCCGAAGCCGGTCCGGAAGCAGTGCGTACCAGATCACAAAAGAAAACCTGATTGTAAAATTTGTAGGACTGCTTAATGTGTCAAGACGTACTGTGAGGGAATATTTGGGCGATTTGGAGCCTTTTATGGATGTGTACTTAGAAAAAGGCCGTAAGTACTTTATAACCTTTAAAAAGGGCGCATACGAGGCTCTGCCGGGCAGGGATTCGGAGAACGATGAACTCAGAAACCACACGGTTACAATCTCCTGCAGGAGAAACCGGATCAAGGACGAGAACAGGCAGAAAGAGGAAGAAATCTGTACCATCCTAAAGCAGCACCACAAGGACATCATTAAGAACCTAGAATTTGATCTAAGTGCCATAATCAGGGAAAGCCTGGCACGGATCAATGCGAGCATACATAACAAGTACAAGTGGAAGAGGTATTTAAATCCTGCACTGGTACATAAGATCGTGATAGAGGAGCTTGCCAATGCGTAGGCATATACAATTGAACAGGGATTATGACAGACCTATGAGCGCCATAGGTCTCTTCGTGGTATCATAAATAGCATCTGGAGAGCCAGATCATCCATCCAAAAGGCAGTTTTCGGTGAAAAAGACACCGGGAGCTGCTTTTTCTTTTTTTACTGGAGAAAAGTATTCAAGTTTCACGACAGTTCAGAAAAAAAATATTCAAATATCATTTCAATTTTTGACAAGGCTATTCAAGTTTTAAACGGCTTATATAAATTTATTCAAATTTTACAGTAATAAATGAGATCTCCTATTCAATTTTTAAACTATCCACAAAGTGCCTCAAAGCCCCATAAATAGGGCAAAGACACAATATTTAAAACGGCTAATAAATCCTTTCTAAATACAATTCTTTCTTTTTATCAACTATATCTTGTTTGGGAATCAACTACTCTGCAAACAATCTCTTTTTAATTGATCCATGTCACCTCGACACACGAAAACACTCATCCATCCACACAATAAGGAAGCCGAAACGCATAGCGTTCCGCCAATATCTAAACTGGCATAAATGCCAGAATTAATAGATACCAGTAATCCTGATAAACGAAATAACTTATCAATCCATATGCTGAAATTCCAAAGAAAATGACAACAGCAAGACAATGAAAATCCAAGGGAAAAATTCAATAAAAAGAAAATTAGAGGGGGGTGATTACATTTCAATTATTGTCAAGCATGGAAATTTATGGTAAAATTCCCTTTGTAGTAAAATTGTGTCGAAAACTATACTTTTTGGCAAACAAAAAAACATGAAAAAAACGTCAAATCTGTGTCGCAATCGCAGATTTTTTTTAATTTTCAGGTCATTTTATCCTCAAAAACACGACTTTTGAAAAGTATGATTTTTGAAACTTCATTGACTAACATGAAAGGAGGATATGTGACCAGAATAGAACAAATGTTCTTGACGTTGTATTATATTTATAGTATAGTGAGGATAAGAAAAATACATTTGGAGGTCACAAAATGAAGAACACAAGTTATAAAAATAAACAATT
>ERZ827197.458-NODE-458-length-48010-cov-8.456887_pt1 | contig 48010 bp, 39 predicted proteins | sample MGYA00519867_ERZ827197 | MGnify/ENA primary metagenome ERZ827197 (study PRJEB31778, sample SAMEA3449278) | human gut metagenome | biome: human gut; feature: human-associated habitat; material: faeces | place: United Kingdom | collected 2010/2012 ...
GAGATCGCCGTTTTCGGGCCCGAAAACGGCGATCTCGCACGGGGAATCACGGATTTCGGCTATTTCAACCCGTAAGTTGCATCATATGAGCGCCTTGATCAGCCAACCGTGGCGGCCGTCGTCGTAGAGTTCGTCGGTGAGTTGATATCCACGCCGCTCGTAGAACTTGTAGTGGTCGTTCTCCGAATGTACCGCGGCGATGGTTCCTCCACTGTGCGCAATACGGCGTTCGGCGTCGGCCAGCAGTTGGGAGCCGATACCGCGGCCTTGCGCGTCGGGCAGCACGGCGAGACGCGCGATCACGTACCTTCCCGGCTGATCGGAATGGTCGGGATCCGCATAGAATCGGCATGTCGCCACGGTCCGATTCCCGTCGAACGCCAGCAGATGCACGGCCACGGCATCCCACTCGTCGAATTCAGGCCGCCAGTCACGCTCGCGGATGAACACCTGCTCGCGTATCGCACGAGCCGTTTCAGGCAGATGGTCGTAGGCTTCGATTTTACCGGTCATGGGCGCCAGTGTAGCGCGTGTCATACGTGGTGCCGCGCCCGACATCGCGTGGACGCCTACCGTCACAGCCGGCCGGCCCACTCCCGGAGCAGACGAATCACCGCTCCGGGCTGGTCGATGTGCGCGTTGTGGCCGGCATCATCCAGCGTGACGAACGTGGCGTCGGGATAATGCGACAACAGGGCCCGTTGATCTTCAAAACCAACGATCTGATCCCGTCGTCCGGTGACGAACAGAGTCGGCCCGGCATAAGTGCCGAATACGCGCTCCGGGTCGTCATTCAGCCAATAACGGGCGTCCAATCTGGCGCAGGCGTCACGGTCGCACAGACGGATGCCCGGCAAAATATATGACTGATAGCGGCGCCACGCGGCGAATGACTGGTTGACGCCCATGGTTACGAAATCGAACGTCTGATCCTGAGGCAGCGCGTGTATCAGCGTCGGATTCGGCTCGGCGATCACATGCTCGGCGACATGACGACGAGTGCGCCGCGGATCCACCACCGGGGCGATCAATGCCAGCCCGCGAACCCGCGATGACTCGCGAGCCACCATCTCACGGGCGAGTGCACCGCCCATCGAATTGCCGACCAGCGCGAACGGCTCCCCCGCGCCGACCAGATCGTCGATGGCGGACTGCAGCCAGTCGGCCATCTCCGGCAGACCGCACGCGCGTGCCGGCAGTGCCGGAGTGCGGCCGAACCCCGGCAAATCCAGATATATGCGCTTCAGCGACCGCGACGCGGCAGCGCCCGACTCCGGGCACAAGAATGCCTCATCCAGCAGCATCAGCGAACGGTGGTCCACGCCCATGCCATGCACGAACACCACGGGCAACCCGTCACCCTCGGTCACTGCATATGCCTGCGGTTGAGTCATCACACGGTCCTTTCCACCGGTATCATCCGTCGCGCTTCGCGGCGCAACGCTTTACGATACCGTCGCCGTGCGATGTTTCGCCGAACGCCGGTGCCGGCACACAAGCTGGTGCCGGCACAGTTCAGCCGCGGCGGGCGAGTTGCACGGCGGTGCCGGACGCGGTGACCATCAGCATGCCGTTGTCGGCGCCAAGCACCTCGTAGTCGATGTCCACACCGACCACGGCGTGCGCACCCATTGCCTCGGCCCGCTGCTGCATCTCAAGAATCGCCTCGTTGCGCGCCTTCATCAGCTCCTCTTCATAGCCCTGGCTGCGTCCGCCGAACATGTTGCGCAGGCCGGCGCCGATATCCTTGAACATGTTGACGCCGGAAATCACTTCACCGAACACGATGCCCTGATAGCTATTGATGACGTAACCGTCGACCGACGGCGTGGTGGTGACGAGAATCATGATATGACCGCCTTTGGTTTGACTACGATTGACATCTTCAGTCTAGCGCCGAGCAGGTGAATCGTCCCGTCCTGTAGGTGGGCAGGATGGGAATTGATATAGGGATGTTTTTTCGAGGACCGGCGCAAACTGGCCGGCGGGAGCGGTACCGTCGCGTCCTGGCGCACCGAGTTCGGCGAGCCCATCAAGCACTGCTATGGAGGCCGGATCGTCGGAACCATCATCGACGACGATGACGCAATCGGGACGAATCGTCTGGGCGAGCGCAGATTCGACTGCTTCACGGATGAGCGCTCCCTGATTGCAGCTGGTGATCACCACCGTGACGGCAGAGGGCGCGGCGGGCTTCAATGCTGCTTCCATAATCGCAATTCCAACAAGCGAGGCGAGAGTAGAGTGGAAGCGCGAGATATCCAGCGACAGACAGGATCAGTCATGATCAGCGCAGACGCCATCACATCGAGAACGTTCACCACAGTGCGGTTCAAGGAAGGGTATAGCACCAGAGAGGTCGACGACTTCCTTGACGAAATCATCGACCGCATGGCGACCGGCGACCACTCGCTCGCAAGGCGCATCAAGGAGAAGACCTTCAGCAATGTGCGTTTCAGAGGGGGATACGACATCGACGAAGTCGACGATTTTCTCGATGAGGTGGCCAGAGGACTGGAAGGTGACACGGGCGCGAGCACAGCCAGCGCAGCCAGCACAGCCAGCGCAGCCGCAGCGATTCCGGATCCGCATGAGACCGTCGCACCGGAGCCGGGCACGAGCTACACGAGCGACGCGAACCTTGCGGCCCCTTCGTCCGACAGCGACGCGGCGCAGCTGCCATGGTGACGGTTGCGCTGGCGTCTCGCTGAAGGATCGCGGGCAGCCGACCTCCAACCGCGGCGCCGCGGTCATACCTGCTGGTGGCGGTATTTGCCGAGCGGTTTGTGTCAAACTTTCAGTAGCTGAAACTTCCGACAGCAATTGCAATCACTTCACATGCCACTCATGACACCCGTCCGCACAATCGCATTACCAAACGCCGCCGTTGTATCCTGGGTAACCATGGACTCTCATGCCAAGATCATCAACGTTGTGGGTGCGGCGATCGTACGCGATGGAGCGGTGTTATGCGCGCAACGCGGACCGGGAAAATCTCTCGCCGGATATTGGGAATTCCCCGGCGGGAAAATAGAGCCTTACGAGACGGCTCGTCAGGCATTGCATCGGGAGATCGAAGAAGAACTGCTCTGTGAGATCGAGGTCGCCGATGAGGTGTGCACCAGCGAGTACGCCTACGACTTCGGCACGGTCCGACTCATCACATTCATTTGTCACCTAATCAACGGTATGCCACGGCTGACCGAGCACACGGACATCCGTTGGCTGGATCCTTCCGCAATGCCACAGCTGAATTGGGCTCCGGTCGACCGTACGGCCGTCGGCATCATCGCAGGCATGCGCTTCCTCACCCAGACAACGTCGGACACCTCCGAGGAACCGAGCCGGCCATGAATACGCGAGAATCACTCAACCCGCAGTCAGACCTCAAAACCGATGCCACGCATTCCGTGCTGGAAAGCGTCATCTCCGGACTGATCGAACCCCGGCAGGACGCCCACGAAATCTATAAGCCAACGCTGATCTCGAACCGCCCAGGCGACCTCACCATGCATGATGAAATCAGCGATGCGCTCACGAACAGCGATTCCTTCGACATCTCCGTCGCCTTCGTCTCTCCTGATGCCATACTCAGTTTGTTCGAGGACTTCCGCAGTCATCATGCCAATGCGCCCGAGCAGGTCAGCAGACTGATCACGTCGACGAAGAATCATTTCAACGACCCACGCGCTTTCTGGGAACTGCTTCACTTACAGCGGACGGCAGGCGTGGACGTCCGCGTGTGGGCAGGCTCCGACTCTTCAGTATCAGTCGCTCAAGGGCAGCCGTTCCATCCCAAAGGATACGTATTCTCGCGCCGCATGCGCAACGGCACCCCGTACTACGACCTGTTCGTCGGCAGTTCGAATCTTACCGGCGCCGCATTGAACACTCAACGCGAATGGAATCTCAAGGTCTCATCCCTCGCCAATGGCGAACTGGTCGCGCAGGTGCGAGATGAAATCGACTCACAGATCGCCGATTCCAAGCCGCTCACCGAGGAATGGATCAAACAGTATGAGGAGGATTTCAAGAAGTACGCGCCGCCACGGCGCGACATTCTGAAGTCCCTCGAAGGCCGTGAGATCCAGCCGAACGCCATGCAGAAAGAAGCCCTCGCGAGCCTGAAGAAACTACGCGAGAAAGGGGAGCATCGTGCGATCATCGTGTCGGCCACGGGAACAGGCAAAACCTATCTTTCCGCGTTCGACGTGCGTGAGTACCGGCCCCGGCGCATGCTGTACATCGCCCAGCAGCAAATGATCCTCAAAGCGGCGATGAAATCCTATCAAAAGGTGCTCGGTTGTCCGCAATCCGAGCTGGGACTGTATACCGGCACCAGCAAACAACAGGATCGGCGCTACGTGTTCGCCACGGTGCAGACCATGCGTCAGCCGGAGGCACTGGCGCAATTCGCCTCTGACGAGTTCGACTACGTTCTTGTCGACGAAGTTCATCATGCGGGCGCCGAAGGGTATCAGCGCGTCATCGACCATTTCAGGGACGCCGACTTCATGCTGGGCATGACCGCCACACCGGAACGCACCGATGGCATCAACATCTTCGAGTTGTTCGGCCACAACATCGCCTATGAGATCCGGCTGCAGAAGGCTCTGGACGAAAACATGCTCTGCCCGTTCCATTATTACGGCGTCGCAGAATATCTCGGTTCCGACGAGGACCCGGACCAGGACATGCACCGCCTCGATGTTTCACAGGGGCTCGACGCGAAGGAGTCGAAACAGCTCAAATACGAGATCGGGCAGCTCGCCACCGAGCAGCGCGTGCGCTATATCATCGACAAGCTGCAGGAATACGGGCAATTCGGGATCCCCGTCACCGGGCTGGTGTTCTGCAGCAGGCAGGAGGAGGCGCACGAGCTGTCCCGCTTGTTCAACGAGCATTGGAACCAGCAAGCGGAACGCCCCTATCGCACGGCAGCGGTGACCAGCAAAGACGTCAACGGCAAGCCGTTATCGCAGGAAAAACGCGACGAATACGTCCGGCGGCTCACCGACGGCGAACTCGACTACCTGTTCACCGTCGACATGTTCAACGAGGGCGTCGATATCCCCGCCGTCAACCAGATCGTGATGCTGCGCAGCACAGAGTCCAGCATCATATTCACCCAGCAGCTTGGCCGCGGACTGCGCAAGTTCCCGTACAAGGACAGCGTCGTGGTCATCGATTTCATCGGCAACTACAACAACAACTACCTGATCCCCGTGGCCCTGTACGGCAACACCGGTGACCGCGACCGCGCGCGCAAGAACCTGCAGCGCAAATCGATCGGGTTGTCCTCCATAAGCTTCGACCCGATCGCCAAGGAACGCGTGCTGAAATCACTGGACACCGCCGACTGGTCCGAAATGAAGAAGCTATCGGAACAATACCGGCAGGTGCGATACGAGCTCGGCCGCATTCCGATGCTCATGGATATCTACGCCTACGATCCTTCCTTGCCGTATACATTGGCCACGAAGCGCAGCAACTACCTCGATTTCGTGCGATCGCGCGAGAAGAGCCTCGGCGGCGGCAAGAACCACGAGACAACATTTGAGGATCAGCTGGACCCGGTAACCGACACCGAAGACGCGGTCCTCAAGATGGCCACGGAATTGCTGCTGCCCGGGCTGCGCCCTCATGAGTTGGCCATCCTCGAACGGCTGTGTCGGCTTGCCGAAGAGCGCCTGGATGACGAGACTCCTGTCAGCTGGAACGCATCCGCGCCAATCAGTCGAGATGCGCTGCTTGATGCGATCCGTGCGGACTTCCCACAGGCTGATCTCTCGGATGCGCAGTTCGACTCCGCTATCAGCGTGCTTGACTACTCATACTTCACCGGACCGAATCGCAAACGTTTCGGGAACCTGCCACTGGTGGAGACGCTGGCCGACGATGATCAGGGCGAACCGGCCTATCGTTTAAGCTCCGGCTTCGTCAACATGCTCGCCGAAAATCGCACGTTCCGCATCTTTCTCGCAGACACGCTGCGCACCGGTCTGGCCAATTGCCGAGACCTGTTCCAGGAGGCGCAGAGCCGGCGACGCGCTTTCGACCATGCATTCCTGTATGAGCGCAAATACTCCATGGCCGACGTCATGCGGCTGTGCGGATGGAAAAAGGAGAACACGCCTCAGAACGTAGGCGGGTACCTGCTCGACAAAGACACCAACACCATGCCCATCTTCGTGAAGTACGCGGCCAGCCAATACGAAGACGAATTCCTGAACGCACAGGAGATGAAGTACTTCAGCAAGAACGGGCGCACCCCGCAATCTCCCGAATTCCAGTGGGCGCTGAGCGGTGTGGGACCGGACTGGGGCCGTACGCATTTCGTTCCGCTGTTCGTCATGCGCAAGGCGGAAGAGGCCGACGGCAAATACTATTACGTCGGGCACGTCGCCGCGTTTGACAATCCGACGCTCACCACCAAGCCGAACGCGGCCGGAGACGGTACGGTGAAGGTCACGCTCTCCACACTGAGGCTTGCGCGGCCGCTGGATCCTGAGCTGTACCGGCACCTTGTCGGGTGAGAGATTGCGCAGATGAGCGCTGTCAGAAGGCTATCTGCGTTTCGAGGGGGCGATTCGGTTTGATCCGAACATCTATCTGCGTTTCGAGGGGTTGGTGGCCAAGTATAAACGCCCCCAAAACCGCATGATTCCAATGGCGATTGGCGCTCAATACCCCGGGCATCGTGTTTTGGCAACCCCTCGAAACGTAGATAGACGTTTGGCGAACACGAAATCAACCCCCTGAAACGCAGATGGCTGCCCCTTCCCGCGAAAAGTCTGCCCGTTCGTATGAGGTTTGGCGGCGATTCGCGGCAACCGTGCCTTCACAATGTGCGATATACCCGATTCGCCTTCGAAGGAGCCGACGATGAGAGAATCTACGCTCATCACCAAGAGCAGCATCCGACGCGCGTCGCCACAGCTGCGCCTGCGCACAGGATTGGCGTGGGGCATCGCAGTGGCAGTGGACGCTTGGCTAGTATGGCTCAAATGGTGGTGCCTGCCGAACACCATCCGCGAAATCATCAGAATGTTCCCCGAAACCGCATTTCTGCATGATCCGGCGATGCTGTGGCAATTCGTCGCTGCATCATGCCTGCAAGTCGTCGTTATCGCATCGTTGTATCTCGCCGTCGCAAGAATCCCGGCGCGCTGGGTGCCATGGCTGCGTATCGCGACGCTCGCCTCGTTCGCGGCGATCTGCATCGGTTCCAACGCCCTGGTGATCGCCCACGGCTTCGGCACTCCGGGATTCGTGTATTCTCTGGGATTGGCTGCGGCGGCCAGTCTCATCGCGACCGTTGCGCTAGTCCATGGCCAATGGCGGCGATGGCTGGCGCGGAGGAAAAGGCGCGCAACGGCTCTCTGAACGGCTATTCGCCATCCACCGCAGGCAACCAGTCGCCGTAGCCTTCCGCCTCCATGCGCGAGCGCGGCACGAAGCGCAGCGCGGCGGAGTTCATGCAGTACCGCAAACCGCCCCGGTTGGCTGGCCCATCGTCAAACACGTGCCCGAGGTGGATCTGCGTGTCGGCCGTCCGCACCTCGATGCGGTCGCGCCCCGGGATGCGATGATCCGCGTGCTCGGTCAACAGCTCGTCCGCGATCGGCTTGGAGAACGCCGGCCAACCGCAGCCGGAATCGAATTTGTCGCGCGATGAGAACAACGGCTCGCCGCTGACCACATCCACGTAGATGCCCGGCTCGAACTCCTCGTCGTAGGCGTTGACGAACGGCCGCTCGGTGGCCGCGCACTGCGTGACCGCGAACTGTTCGAGCGTCAGGTCCCAGATCTTTTCCACATACTTCTGCCGCCGTTTCACGTTCGCGATGGCGGCCAGCGGAATATGGCAGAAGCCTCCCGGATTGGCGATCAGATAATCCTGATGGTGCGCCTCGGCCGGGTAGAAGTTGCGCAGCGGCTCGACCAAGACCGCCGGGCGGGCGGGCTGCCGATCGACCAGCTGCTCCAGCGCGGCGATATACACGGATTGCTGCGTCGCGTCCGTGAAGAACATGCCGGTGCGGTACTGCCGCCCACTGTCCTCGCCCTGACGGTCCACCGAGAACGGGTCAATGACCTCCAGGAACAGCAGCGTGAGCGTTCGCAGCGTCACTTGCGCTGGGTCGAACACAACTTTCACGGTCTCCGCGGCGTCGGTGACGCCCGCACACACCTGCTCATAGGAGGGTGATTCGACCTTCGACTGCGCGTAACCGACCGTGGTGTCGGTGACACCGTCGACGTTCTGGAAGTAGCGTTCCAGCCCCCAAAAGCATCCGCCCGCGAAATAGGCCGTCTGCGTGGACGGGCCGTCCGCCGCGGCCGGGTTGCGCCGGGAGTTGTTTGTTGTATCGTGATTGTTCTGCTCGCTCATGCGTCTCACCATACCTGATTTTTCTTTGCGTTGCGTTCACTCACAGCACCGTCGATTGGCGGCGTTTCGCTCGGCTGTAGGCCAGCCGCCGATGTCACCGCTCAGATGCGCGTGCTGCGCTTTACGACTTTGGTCGCGTATAGGGAAAGTATCACGGCGATCAGAAGCGAAAACCACGCCTCCCAGCCGGATGTGGTCGCCCGCGCGGCGAGCAGACCGATAAGCGTGGTCACCACGGAAAGCCACATCAGCGCCATGAACGGCCGGGATTTGGACGTGTCCGCTCCGGCCCGGCGGCCGAGCCATCCGCCGATCAGATACAGCACGCAATTGCCCGCGAACACCAGGCCGAGCGTGAACCATGCCACGCGCAGGCCGATGCGCCACCCGCCGATCACTTGCACGGAAGCCGCGGGATCAAGGCCGGACAGTGACGCGAGCGCACTGATCGCCATCAGCAGCTGGATGACCGCGTAGACCATGACGATCCGTCCTACGGTGGTCAGCGTGCTGTCTCCGCGTGTGAAACGGGAGGATTCGGTGGACTCGGAGGATGATTCGGCTGGGGTCTTCGCTGCCGGCTGATTCGAGACGTCATTCACGTTTCCATCATAGCCTTCGCGGAGAACCGCGTCCGCGCCTCATGTGCCGCGGTTGCATCGCACCCGGATCATCCGCCGTCATCCTATTTTCTCGACGGTTCCACCCCACTGCTTCTGGAGCTTGTCAATGATGGTCCTGTAGCTGAACACCGACCATTTCTTGCCACTCAACAGCCGCCAGTCTCCCTTGGAGACGGTGCTGTTCGCTTGCTCGTCAAACATCTCGGCGATTTTGTATCGCAAAGGCGCGCGGTACATGTCGGCAGCGAATTCGTTATCGAACGTGACGTAGGCGATGCGCGGCTTGAGGCATATCTCGACGTCCGTCACACCCGGATACCCTTGCGATGAGAGTTCCGACCAGCCGGACTCGCAGTAGATGCCAGCCTCCTCAACTGATTGTTGCATGTTCTGCGCACTCTGAGCAGGTGACTTGTCGGGCGATGACGGCTTGACGATGCCGTCCTTGAACAGGTTGGAGATCAGCAGCGCGGCTACGGTCAGCATGATTGCGAATACGACGGCGACGATGGCTCCGCCTGCGGTTCCGCGCACGCTCACTCGGTTGCCGCGTCGGGAAGCCACGCGAGCCATGACGATCAGTATGATGGCGACGACGATCAGCACCGCCGCGCCGATTGCCAGGCTGCGCACGGATACCGCTGTCAGCTTCGCGATTGCATGGGGTGCGACGGCCCGAACCAGTGCGAGGCCGCCCACGATGAGCGCGATTACGGCGACAACAGTGGCGAGGATCCGCGGAACGCGACCCGGATGCCCCTGCCCGGCCTGATAACGTCGCCCCGAACCGGCCTTATACGATGACTCATGCATGGCAGCCCCCGTTCTATGCATTTGGATGCTCACCTATCACACTATCCGCACATCCCGCGACGCCTGGCCTGGCGGGCGAAACGTGGTTTTGCGTTCTTAAGTGCGCGCCAAAACGACGACCATGCGCACATAGGAACGCAAATCGCCCTGTTTGCGTTCCTATGTGCGCGGACTTGTCGTCTCGGCGCGCACTTAAGAACGCAAACAGTCGGTGAAGCGCGTCGCACGCGAGAGAGACTGTATGTCGGCATGCGGGCCACGCGTGCTAGCGCACGAGGAACACCATGACAATGATCATCACGAAGCCGACGAAATCCGTGGGCGTGAACACCGCCCCGGCCCACAGCACGGCGGATATCGTCGCGGCGATCGGCTCGCTGGTACCCAGCATTGTGCCGCGCATCGAGCCGATACGCATCACGCCGGCCAGGAACAGCCAATATGCGCCGAACGTGCCTCCGACAACGGTGAACACCATCAGCAGCATGCCGAACCAATCCAGCTGCGGCGCGCTGGCCCACGGGCGGACGAACGGCGTCAGCACCAAACCGGATATGACGAACATGATGCCGTTGACCGCAAGATTGCCCCATCGCGCTACCAGCTTGGCCGGCAGAATCGACAGCGCCGCCGTACACGCCGCGTCGGCGAGGCCCCATAGCAATCCGACCAGTGGCAGCTTCAGCGTGGAAAGATCTCCTCCGGTGGCGATCAGCACCGTACCGGTAAACGCCAACGCCACGCCGATGCTCTCGCGCAGCCCCGGCCAGCGGCGCCCGCGTATGCACACATACGCCAGCACGAACAGCAGGTTCAACGTCTGCAATACGGTGGCGGTGCCGGAGTTCGTCCAGTCGATCGCGGACAGATACGAGACCTGCACGAACAGCACGCAGGTCAGCGCGGCGAGCAGCAGCATCGGGTAGGAGCGTCGGTCGCGCACCGCACCTGCCAATAGTTTCGGCGTACGCACACCGGCACAGGCCAGGAACAACGCGCCGGCCGCGAGCTCGCGCACGCAGGCGATCCACAGCGGGTCGGCGTGATAGTCGGCCATCAGCAATTTCGACACTGTGGCGTTGATGCCCCACAGCACACCGCCAAGCAGCACTAGCACGGCGCCCAGCAGCATGGCTTTCGGCGTACGCTCGAATGATGCAGTCTCGGGCGCCGACTCGGCGGCCGGCGTTTTCGACTGTTTCACGATATGTTTCACGGCATGTTTCACGGCATCTTTCATTGCGGACTCATCCGGTCGGCATCCGTCACAAACCATCAGAACGTCGGCATCTCAGATGAGCCGAAGAAGCCCAGAATCCGCTCCAGATACGGCCCAAGAACGGCATTGGGCATGCTGAAAATCTCATGCAGCGAGTTCTCGATGCGTACCACGCGCACATTCCCTCCATCGGAGTTGACCTCCTGCGCGAACCGGTTCTGCGGCTCGTTGAGCACCCACACGTCGCGCCCGGCCTGGAACAGCAGCACCGGCGTCTCGACATTGTCGCACGCCTCCGGCCGCTGCACGGCACGCGACAGTCGCAGCGCCTGCCGCACCCACGCGAATGTCGCCGCGAACGTCCGCTGATGCGGGTCGTCGATGCGCTGCTGTTGGAACCAGCGCACGCGGGCCTCGCTCGCGCCCTCGTAATCGGCCATATCCAGCTCCGGCGTGAACTCACTCTGCCCGAACACCATGTGCCGTCCCAGCCCGAGCCGGCACATCGCGGCGGCAAGCACCGACGCCAGCCAGTTCGGCATACCGGTCACCGGCGCGATCATCGGGCACGACAGCACGGCCTTGTCGAACAGCGTCGGATGCGTCTCCAGCACACTCGCCCCGATGCCGCCGCCCATCGAATGGCAGTACAGGTTCAGCGGACGGCCATCCGCGTAATCCTTGCCCACCGTCTCCGCGAATTTCGCCAGATCGGCCACATACCGCCGCCAATCATCAATCCACACCAGGGACGAATTGTCGACGTCACGCGCGGAATACCCATGTCCGCGGTGCTCGAACACGCACACCGAGTACCCTGCGAGCAGGAAGTACCACACCATCTCCGCATATTTCGCGGCGAACTCCGTGAACCCGTGGGAGATCACCACGGCACCGCGGAATGTGGCGGCGGCGCCGTCCTCGCCCAACCGGTCGAATTTCGCCGCGTCGTAACACACGTAATGCAGTTTGCCCGCACGCTGCAGCGGCGGCAGACCGTCGTCGGCCGCCGGTGCCATCCAGCCTTCGGACCGGCATGTGGCGAGCGCGGGCAGCACCGTCTCGCGCATCTCGTCTGCATAGCGGTTCTCGTCGATAAGCTTCACTTGCATAGCCTCCACTGTACCGCCTTTCACGCCGGCGACGGGCGGGGGAAACGACCGGCTTCGGCCGGCGTCACGGCCGGGCGGCCGGATGGCCGGCAACCGGCGGCTACCGGCCGCCGCACCCGCGCGGCCAGCCTACCGCTCGCCCGCCGACTCACGTCACATGACCTTGGTGGATTCGAGATTGCGGATGATCCAATCATTCAGCCGCATCACCGGCTTGCGCAGCACCAGGCCGAGTAGTAGCGCCGGCAGGATGAACAGCGCCAGCTTGCCCATCGACACCCAGTATTCGTTGCCGAACGACCCCGCCATCGCCGAATGCATCGCATCGACCCCGTACGGGAACAACAGCCACTTGCAGATCGTCTGGAAGAACGGCGGCAACGTCTCGATCGGGAAGGTACCGCCCGAGCCGGCCACCTGCATGACCAGCAGCACCACGGCGATGGCCTTGCCGATGTCGCCGAACGACACGGTCAGCGTGTAGATCAGCAGCGAGAACACCAGCGCGCACAGCCAGCCGACCATCAGGAACTGCAGCGGATGCTCGCATTGCACGCCGAGGAAGAACATGTCGCCCAGGCATACCAGCGTGCCCTGCAGCAGCGCCATCGCGCCGAAGATGGCGTATCGCCCGAAATACTCCTGATACGGGTGCAGGCCGAACCGTCGCGCGTTGCCGGGCGACTCGGGGCGTGGCTTGCGCAGCACGTCGAGCATCGCGCCCGGCCCTGCGGTCCGTCCGGCGATCACGGCATCCTTCACGCCCATCGTCTCGCCCATCGGCAGCGTTTCGCCGAGGCCGAGCACCTTCGCCTTCTCGCGGTCGGACACCGACACCTTCATCATGGCGACGAGGATGATCGCGCCCACCCAGATCGACAGCACGGTATAGAACGGCGTCATGGCGGAACCATAGTTGGCGACCGGGTACAGCGCGATGCGGTTCACCGAGACCGGGGCGGACAGCAGCGTGGCGATCGAATCGGGGTCGGCTGACGTGATCTGCGAGAGATCGGGCATGCCGCTGCCTCCGACGACCGCCGTCAGCTGCTTGTTGAGCGAGTCGAGTTTCTCGGCCGAGGCGTTCAGGGTGGTCGCCGCGTCGCCCAACGAGGCTTGCACGTCGGACAGGCTGCCGGTGATGTCGCCGGACAGGCCGGACATGCTGGTGGCGGTGGCGGCCAGTCCGTCGATGACGCTCCCCGACTGCTTGACGACATCGCTCATCGACTTGCCCAGCTCGTCGAGCTGCGGCTTGATCGTGGTGTCGTACGTGTTCGCCATGTCGGTGATCGACTGCTTCGCGGCGGCTATCTGCTTCTTCAGGGATTTGCGCGTGTCGTCCGCACTGGCGGTGCCGTCGGTGATTTTCTTGGAGGCGTCGCCGATGCTGTCGGCGACCTTCTGCAGACTGTTCTGCGTGTTCTGCGCCTGCTGAGCCGCGTTGTTGAGCGCGTCCTTGACCGCCTGCAGGTGCGCGGCGTCGGCCAGCGAGCGCAGCGCCTCCGCATATGTGCCGAATGTGTCGGCCTGCGATTGGATGTTGCGCCGCAGCGTGGTGAGCTTGTCGGTAATCTGGGAGGATTGGGAGCCCATGTCGGAGAACGCGGCGTCCACCTGCTTGCTGATCGTGTCGTAGGCTCCCGCGGCGTCGGACAGCGACGAGCTCATGCTCGTCGAGACGCCGGCTAGGGCCTCGTCCAGGCTTTTCACGCCGGCCGTGCCCTGTTTCAGCGCTTTCTTCGCGTCCGACGCGCTGGATCCGGTCGAGCCGAGCAGACGGTCGGTGGAGCTGATGATTTTGCCTGTCGCGCCCATCAGGCTTGCGTAGGAGTCGGCCTGTGACGCGGCGGACTTCAGCTGCGACGAAATCGACGAAATGTGTTTCGTGGCGTTGGATACGTACTCGCTCATTTGCGGGCTTTGCGCGAATTTCAGCAGGCTGGATACCAGGTCGAGGGCGACCTGCGCGAGGGTCTTCGCGAAGGTCTGGTCAATGGTCGTGGCGACCGTGGACGCGCCCTGATCGGTGATGTGCGGCGCGATCGGGTTGATTTTCTCGTTGAGGTAGTACTCCAGTTCGGCGTGCTTCATTTCCGGCGAGAACAGCGTCATCATGTCGGCGCTGAACTGCTTGGGGATGATCAGCGCCGCGTAGTATTCGCCAGAATGCACGCCGTCGATCGCGGTGTCGCGGTCGACGAACTGCCAGTCGAGGTCATGGTTGGCGCGCAGCGAGCTGACGACGGTCTCGCCGATGTTGACACGCACCGGGATCAGGTCGGATTTGTATCCGCTGTCGACGTTCGCCACGGCCACTTTCAACGATTTGGTGTTGCCGTACGGGTCCCAGCTGGCGGCGATGTTGTACCAGGCGTACAGCGCCGGCACGATGATCAGTCCCATGGCCACGATGATCGCGATGACGTTGCGCGTGGCGTGGCAGACGTCGCGCGTGAAGATCCTCCAGATGTTTTTCATCGCGTCTCGTCCTCCTGCCCGGCGAACGGCATATGCCCTGCGGGCGGTATATGCCCGGTGGTCTCCCCGGCGCTCTCCTCATTGCCGTTATTGCCGCCTTCGGCATCGTCATTGCCTGAAATCGGTTGCGCCGGCCAGTCAAGGCCGTCGAGTTCACCGAGCTCCCCGATGTCACCGTCGCCGGCGGCCCCGGCATCACCGTCGTCCCGAGCCGCCTTGGAGACGGCCGCATGCCTGCGCGGCGACCTCCCGGACGTGCGGAACGTCAGGTGCCGGTGCGTGTACCCACGCAGCACGGCGTCGCGGAACGCGTCCGCGCTCATGGCGCTGACGCCCAGCTGCCGCGCGTACCGGTCCCGCATGTATTCGACCACGATCAGGAAGGCATCGATGATGATTATCGACAGGATCCACGTCGTCAGCATCGCCACCTTGTTGGGGATGACGAACAGCAGGATGAGGAACACGAACGGCAGCACGATCAGCAGGGCCAGCCCGGCGCGGATCAGCCGCGGATAGCGCCCGAAGAACCGTTTCGCGCGACGGCGGATCACCTTGCGAAGCTCTTCGGTGTTCGAGAACTCGTTCAGGATCGAAGAGAAGCTCACCGACTCGTTGACCATCGCGTTGTGCTCGGTCATCATCAGGTCGGTTTCGGCCAGCCGCCGGTCGAACAGCGCGTTCAGGTTCAGCGCGTACCGGCGCACGACCAGCCCGATGAACAGCGCGACGGGCAGGTACAGGAACAGATGCAGCATGTCGATCCAGTAATGGTTGCCGTAGAGTCCCGCTATCGGGCCACGCATCGCGTTGATGCCGTACGTGAACGGCAGCCACGGGTGCAGCTCCCGGAAGAAGTCCGGCATCATCTCAATCGGGTACAGGCCCGACGCGCCCGGAATCTGGACGATCACCAGTATCACGGCGACCGCCTTGCCGATATGCCGGAACGCGACCGCGAGCGCATAGATGATGTTGATGTACACGAACGAGCAGAACAGACCGGCGAGGACGAACAGCACCGGACGCTGGCATTGGATGCCGAGCACCAGATCGCCGATCATGACGATCAGGGCCTGGAGGAATCCGACGACCACGAACAGCAGCCACCGCCCGAGATACGCCTGCGACGCGGTCACGTCGCCGAGCCGCTCGCGGTCGACCTCTAGCTTGTAGATGGCGATGAGCACGAAGCCGCCGACCCACAGCGCCAGGTTCGTGTAGAACGGGGTGACCGCGGAGCCGTAGTTGTCCATCGGGTAGACGCTTTTGGTGGACAGTTCGACCGGTGTGCCCATGAATTCGCCGAAGCTGTCGCCGTCGATGTTCAGGGCCTGCTTGATTTTCTGGTATGTGGCCGAACTGCCGAGCGCGGCGATGTCGGTGCGCACGCCGCTGACGCTGTCGGTGAGGTCGGCGAGCGATTTCTGCGTGCCGGCCACGGTGGTTTTCGCCTGGCTCAGCGTGTCGGACAGCTCGTCAAACAGGCTGTCGGACTGGCCGAGCGTGGATGACAGCGATGACAGCGTGCCGTCGATTGTGCCGCTGAGCGTGGCGAAGTTGCTCAATCCCGCGGTCAGGTTCGGGGTGACGGTTCCGGTGAGCGTCGTGCGTGCGCGGTTGAGTATGCCGATGCCGCTGCCGGTGGCGGTGCTGGTGGCGTCCGAAAGGCTGGTGGCCGCGCTCTTGCCGGAGCTGATGAACTGTGACGTGTCCTTGTGGAAGGCGTCGAGCTGGCTCTGCTGGGTGTTCACGGTCTTGTCGAGCGCGTCTATCTGCTGCCAGATCTGCTTGCCGATGGCGGTGTCGCGGCCAATGCCGGCCTTGTTCATCGCGTCCTTGAGGTCGCTGGACAGCGTAGCCGCGCCGTCGATCGGCTTCTGCAGAGCGTTGGTGATGTCGTCGATGCTGCCTTGTGCGGTGTTGAAGGCGCTGAGCGCGTCTCCCGCCGCGTTGTTCACGCTGACGCCGATGCCGGACAGCTGCACGGATCCGTTGTCGAACGCGCCCGCAAGCGACGACGAGAACGATTGGGCGCTGCCCTGCACCTGCGTGAGCAGTTTCTGCGACTGTTTCGCGGCTTTCTGCGCGGATGAGATCTGACGTTTCAGCGAGGCGACGGTGGACTTGGCCTGTTTGATGCCCTTTTCCGCATCGTCGAACGTGCCGCCCATGCGCCCGAGCGATGAGTCGATGTCGTTCAGCTGCTCGATGAGGCCGTTGAGGTCGTTGACGACGCTGGTGCGCGTGCCGTCGGCGGACTGGCTGAGCTTGCCGCCCTCCTTCGTCATCGTTTGGGCGAGTGTCTTGCTGACGGTGGAGACGAATGTCGCATTGATCTGGGAGTCGATGGTCGTGGCGCCCGTATCGGTGATTTTCGGCGCGATGGCGTTCTTTTTCTCGTTGACGTAGTAGATGATGTTCGGCTTGTCGGAAGAGCCGGTGATCGAATTGATCAGGCTTTCGCTGAAGTCCTTCGGCAGTACGATCGCCGCGTAGTATTCGCCGGACTGCACGCCTTCCACGGCCTTGTCGGCGCTGACGAACGTCCAGCCGAGCCGGTCGTTCTTCCTGAGCTGGCTGACGACCTGCTTGCCCGCGTCGAGCCGCCCGACCAGATCTGATGTAGTGCCCTTGTCTTCATTGGCGACGGCGACCTGGAGGTTGCCGGTCGACGAATACGGATCCCAGTTGGCGAGGATGTTGAACCATGCATACAGAGAGGGGATGATGGCCACGCCCAGCGTCACCACCACCGCGACCGGGTTGCGCAGGATGCGCATGAGGTCGCGCGTGAATATTCGCCAAATCGTACGCACCAAACCCCCCGTTTCGTATCTTCCGCCCGATCATGCTCAGTGAGAGTATATCCCCAGCCGTAAGAGCTGGATTCGCCCACAGCGCACCGCCGAGGTCATATGTGGACACGAACCGCCCATATGTCGAACGCGATATCGGACATACTGCGCACAAGCGCCGCCGATGTCGCATTTGCCGCGTTTCGGGGCGGAATGCCGTTCCATTCCGCCCCGAAACGGGCGACCGGTCACAGGTCGAGGGCATCGCGCAGGAAGTCGCGCTGCAGCGTCAGCAGGTTCTCCGCGACGACCGGGTCATTGGTCATATGCGTGATTCCAGTCAGCGGCAGGAAGGTGTGCGGACGGCCGGCGGCCATCAGCGCCTGACTGAGGCGCAGGCTGTGCGCGATGGTCACGTTGTCGTCGGCGAAGCCGTGAATCAGCATCAGCGGGCGGGCGAGCTTCGGCGCGTCGGCGATGATGCTGTTGCGCTCGTACGCCGCCGGGTCGAGCCCGAGGTAGCGCTCGGTGTAATGCGTGTCGTACAGCGTCCAATCGGTGGGCGGGGCGCCGGCGCATGCCGCCTTGACCACGTCCGGGGCGTCCAGCACCGCGAGCGCCGACAGGAAACCGCCGTACGACCAGCCGATCATGCACACCTTGTCGAGGTCCGGGGCGGGGATGCGCGACGCGTCGCCGTCCTGCGCGGTGCCGCGGTTCAGCTCCTCGACGGCCTGGGCCAACGCATGCACCGCCTCCACCTGGTCGGCAAGCGTGACGTCCTTCATGTTCTCGAAGATCTCACGGTCCCATCGCGGCCCGCGGCCTGTGGTGCCGCGGCCATCGGCGGTGACGACCAGGAAGCCCTGGTCGGCCCACCACTGCGCGTCCCAGTAGTACGCCTGGTTGAACACGACCTGCTGGAATCCGGGGCCGCCGTACGGCTTGAGCAGCACCGGCAGCCTGTCGGCCTTCGCGTACGGGCTATCGGCGCTCGGCGCGATGATGGCCGTGTACAGGCGGTGCTCGCCGAGCCGGGCGAAGCGCACGTTCGGCGCGAAACCGGGTTCGGCGGCATGGTTGTCGATCGGGCAGACGAGCGTGCTCATCGCGGCGGAGCCATCGCCATCGTTTTCCGGCGCGGCTCCCCCGTCGACCGGGCGCATCGTGAAGGAGTGCGACATCACGGATTTCGCCGAGTCCATGTCGCGCCCGGAGATCACCAGGCCCTCGCCGCACCGGCTGGCCGACCAGGAGCCGGGCCGTGCGGTCATCGGCAGCACATTGCCATCATAATCGAAGCTCACCACGTCGAAGCTGCGGGCGTCATGGCCATCGGCGTCGCCTCGCCACGGGCTCAGTCCGTCGGGCGCCTCGTATCCGTCCAGTTCCGGGGTGCGCTGCACGACCGCCAGCACGTCCTCATCGGTGACGTCGAGCACCTCTCGCACCTGCCAGCCGGCGGGCGTGAACGGGCGGCCGTCCACCGTCAGCCGGTTGGTGTCGGCGTCCATGTCGTTGAGCGCGCAGACCAGGCGTCCGTCCGGTGTGAAGACCGGCGTGCCCTGGATGATGTCGAGCCACTGGTCGTTGGCATGCTCCTCCAGCACGGTCGTGGAGCCGACCGGCGCCGAGCCCGCAGAGGCCTCGGAGCCGAGATGCACCGAGAGCACCTGGTCACGCGTCTGTCGGCGGTTCTGCACCAGCAGCAATGGCTCATGGCCGGCGGACCAGTGCACCGCGGCGACATATTCATAGTCCTTGCGGTTCCAGGAGATCTGCTGGATACCCAGTCCCGCATACTCGTCGTGCCCGTCGTACGCGAGCTCCGCCAGCGTCAGGCGCACATCGGCGTTGCTGGTGAGCGCACGCGCGTATCGACGGCCGGAGGCCGGCGTCTGCGGGTTCGCCGGGTCGCTGATGTACCACATCGGCTCAGGTGCCGCGTTGAACGTCTCGAAGATGATGTGACGGGAGTCCGGCCCCCACCAGAAGCCGTCGTAACGGTCCATCTCCTCGCCGGCGACGAATTCGGCCAGACCGATCTTCCACGTGTTCTCATCGGCGTCATCGTCCGGATACACGCTCCACAGCGTGCTGAGCTTGTCGGCGGAGGGGTCGTAGGGGGCGCCCGACTCCTCGTCGCCGCAGCGGTGGCCGTGCGCGTGCGGCGCCGGCTGGCCGTCGCAGTCGTCGTCGGCGGCGTCATCATGACGACTGTCAGACGGCCACTGCGGCACGATGTCGACCAGCATCAGATGTTCGCCGGTCGTGTACGCCACATGCCTGCCGTCCGGCGATATGCGCGGGTTAAGCACCGGCGTGGCACCCTCTCCTGCGGCGATGCCATCCGCCGCCAGCATACGGGTGCGACCGCTGCCGTCTTCGGCGATCTCGGTCAGGAACAGCTGACCGTTGATCGTGAAGACCACACGGCGGCCAGCCGCATCCACCGAATACGAGACAATGCCCGAGCCGCCTTCACGGGCGCGCTCGCGACGGGCCTTCTCCTCGGCAGGCACGTCCTCGTCATCAGCGTCCGCAAGCAGCACACGCGGGTCGGCCAGCAGCGCCTCCCGATGTGTGCCGTCCGCGTCGAACACGCTCAGCCACAGCGAGGTCACCAGGTCCTCAGGGCCGTCGGAACGCAGGAACAGCACGCGGGAACCGTCGCCAATCGCGGTCGCGGAACGCGGGGCACCGCAGGAGAACCGCAGCGTCTGCGCCTTGCGGCGGGGAAAATCGCCGATTGCATCATGAAGAGTCGTCATATCGTTCATGCCCACCACGGTAGCCACCGCACTGGGCAAACCACGCCGGCAGCCCTCCCCCTTGCCTCCCCCATGATCGCCCCGCGGGCTGGCGCATCAGGCGGACGGCATCGGTCCAAATAGGTCTCACGCCCCACAACGCCGTGTCAGAAGTGGAAATTTTGCGCTCAAACAGGCTTTTTCCTCAGAAATCACAATTGACTTCCCCACTGACGTATAGGATGGGTAAGGATATAGAAAGGGATCACCATGAGCGTTCTCGACCGTTTTGAGAAAAGTGTAGAAGGCGCGGTCAACGGAGTCTTTTCCAAGTTCGGCTCCAAAGACCTGAAGCCTGTCGACCTTTCCAGCGCCCTGGAGCGCGAGATCGACGCCGAAGCCATGCCGGTCGGCCGCGACCGCACGGTAGCCCCGAACGAATACCGTTTCAAGCTCAGCACGGCCGACTTCGATCGCATCGAACAGTGGGGCAGCGAAGTGCTCGCCAACGAGCTGGCGGACAACCTCACGCAATACGCCAAGAGCCAGCATTATGCGTTCGTCGGCCCCGTGATGGTCATCTTCGAGGAGGACCTCGACCTGCCCAAGGGCAGCTTCAACCTGAGCTCCGAATCCGTGCAGGGCAACGCGGTCCCCGTGACCACCACCGACCAGGCCGAGGACCATCCGATGCTTGACATCAACGGCAACCCCTACCTGCTCACCGAGAGCAAGACGGTGATCGGCCGCGGCTCCGGCTGCGACATCGTCATCGACGATCCCGGCATCTCCCGCAAGCACCTGGAAATTGACCTGACCCCCAACGGCGTCATCGCGCGCGATCTGGGCTCGACCAACGGCACGTACGTCGAAGGCCATCAGGTGCCGGCCGCGACGCTGCTGGACGGCAATACCATCACCATCGGCCGCACCCGCATCCTGTTCTGGGCTTCCTCACGAGAGCAGGAGTGACCCCGAGCCAGGAGTCGACTTTCCGTTATGACCGAACTGACATTTGCGATCCTCAAGTATGGATTCCTGATCCTGCTGTGGGTCTTTGTCTGGCTTGCGGTGCGATCGCTGCACAAAGACATCGAAGCGTTCAGCCCGCAGCCGTCGCGGGCCCGACGCCGCCGAGACAAGCGCGCGATGAAATCCTCTGACGGCCCGGCACCGTCCGGCCCGGCCGCCGCACAGACCGCGCCCGTTACGCCGCCGCGCCAAAGCCAGCAGCGCACGCCGCAATCCGGTCCCACACTGCTGGTCATCATCGATGGCCCGAAGGCCGGCGCCTCCGTGCCGCTGACCAGCGAATCCATCACGCTGGGACGCGCCGCGTCCAACACCGTGGTGCTCGACGACGAATTCGTCTCCTCGCATCACGCCCGCATATATAAGGATCCCGCCTCCGGTCAATGGGCGATCGAGGATTTGGGAAGCACCAACGGCACCATCGTCAACCAGCAGCGGCTGAACATGCCCATGCTGCTGCCCCCGCGCATGCCGGTGCGCATTGGCGCCACCACCTTCGAATTGAGGTGACGGCTCATGCCAAATTCCGTTGCATCACAGACCTTGTTCCTGTACTCGACCACGGTGTCCGACGTCGGCACCGTGCGCTCCAACAACCAGGATTCCGCGTTCGCCGGGGAGCACCTCATCGCGATCTGCGACGGCATGGGTGGCCATGCCGGCGGCGACACCGCCTCGACCATCGCCATCCGTTCACTCGCCCACATCGAGCACGATGACGTCAACGGCGACGTGAGCACCGTCGCCCGGATGATGGAAACGTCCGTCATGGCCGCTCACGACGCGATCGTCGGCAAGGCGAAGCGCGAGCGCAAGCTCGCCGGCATGGGCACCACGGTGACCGCCGTGGCGCTGGTCGCGGGCTACTGGGTGCTCGCGCACATCGGCGACTCGCGCGCGTACCTGCTGCGCGACGGTCGCCTGACCCGCATGACGCAGGACCACAGCTACGTTCAGCATCTCATCGACACAGGCCGCATCAGCCCCGCGGAGGCGCGCAACCATCCGCAGCGCAACGTCGTCATGCGCGTGCTCGGCGACTTCGACATCGATCCGCACCCCGACATCGCCATTCGGGCCGCCCATCCAACCGACCGTTGGATGCTGTGCTCCGACGGCCTGTGCGGCGTGCTGGAGGATTCCACCATCGAGCAGACGCTCACCGCCTACTCCGATCAGGAGGAATGCGCCCAGCAGCTGGTTTCGATGGCCTTGAAGGCCGGCAGCACCGACAACGTGACCGCGGTCATCGCCGACGCCACGCTGGCTCTCGACGCGGATGCCTTCGACCTGCCCCACCAGACCCCACTGGTCGCCGGAGCGGCGAGCGCCAGCCTGGAGCCCATCGCAGACATCCTCAACGAGCCTGTCGCCACCGCGCCCATGCTGCGCGACGCGAACGCATCGCCAGCGCAACGCGCCGCCGCGCTGATACAGAGCCAGCCCGCCTCGCAGCCGTCGCCGCGCGTCGCGCAGCCGTCGGCCGTGCGCGAGGAGAACGGCGAACGCGCCAACCCCGACACCGGCGAGATACCGGTCATCCAGAAGCGTGACGGCCATGTCACCGACGATCCCAACGATCCCGACGTCGCCAAGGCCATCCATCACGAGCGGCAGACGCAGCGCAAGGAGACGCGCAAGCGCGGCCGCCGCAATCGTCTGATCGCAATCCTCATCGTGATCGCCGCGCTCGCGCTTGCCACGGGCGGCGCTTTCGGCGCCTACCGCTGGAGCCAGACGAAATACTTCATCGGCAACGCAGACGGCGTGGTGGCCGTGTACCAAGGCGTGAACACCAACGTGTTCGGCCTGGCGCTGTCGCACGAGGTCAAGCGCACGAACATCGACATCGACTCGCTGCCGCAGGCGTGGCGCGACCAGCTGCAGGACGGCATCACCTTCAACAGCTATGACGAGGCCATCCAGCACGTGCAGGTCATCCGTCAGGAGAAAAGCAACTTCAACGACAATTCCAACACGTCCAAGTCGTCCGGCGACGCGGGCAACGGCACGTCCGACTCATCCGACTCATCCGACTCATCCGGGTCGAACGGCACGGACGGCGACTCAAGCGCCGGCAGCAGCCAGACCGACGGCGGCACTGCGGATGGCACCGCGGGCGATACCGGCACGGACGCATCGTCCACCGGCACAGACGGCGGTGACGCCCAATGATCCCCATACGTCTCCGTCAGGCGTCGCTGCTGCTGTTCGCCATGCTGATCAGCGTCGTCGCCTTCTACCAGATGTTCCTGCGCGTCTACGGCCACTTCCCCGCCAACTACATCGGCCTGCTGGCCGTGGTCGGCGCGCTGTTCCTCGTGCTGTGGGGACTGCTGCTGCGGTTCAAGCCGTACGCCAGCCAGGCGATTCTGCCATGCGTGCTGATGCTGACCGCGATCGGCGTGGTGATGATCGCGCGCATCGACAAGTCCGGTAATTCCTCGGTCGGCTCAAGGCAGCTGATCTGGTTGTGCATAGCCCTGACGCTGTGTGGCATCCTCGTGGCGGTCATGCGCGACTATCGTGTGCTGCGCAAATACTCGTACGTGAACATGGTGATAGGCCTGATACTGCTGCTGTCGCCCATGATCCCCGGTCTGGGGCGCAACATCAACGGCGCCAAGATCTGGATCCGCATCGGCGGATATTCGCTGCAGCCCGCCGAATTCGCCAAGCTGTTCCTCGCGTTCTTCTTCGCCGCCTACCTGTTCGACCACCGCGACCAGCTCGCCGTGGGAGGCAAGAAGGTGCTGGGACTCCAGCTGCCCCGCATCAAGGACCTCGGTCCGATCATCATGGTGTGGCTGATCTCGATGGGCGTGCTCATCATGCAGCGCGATCTGGGCACGTCGCTGATGTTCTTCGCGATGTTCGTCGCGATGCTGTACGCGGCCACCGGGCGCAGAAGCTGGATCGTCATCGGCTTCATCGCGTTCGCCGTGGGTGCGGTCGCCGCGGCCAGCGTGTTCAGCCACGTCGGCCAGCGCGTGGACTCATGGCTGCACCCGTTCAGCGACGAGCAGTACAACCGCATAGGCGGCTCGTGGCAGCTGGTCACGGGCATCTTCGGCATGGCCTCCGGCGGCATGACCGGCACCGGCCTGGGTCACGGGCAGCCGGGGCTGACCACGTTCGCGAATTCCGACTTCATCTATTCGTCGGTCGGCGAGGAGCTGGGCTTGACCGGTCTGATGGCCGTTCTGGTGCTGTACCTGCTGATCATCGCGTCCGGGTTCATCACCGCCATGAAGATCAAGGACGGGTTCGGCAAGCTGCTGGCCTCCGGACTGGTGTTCACGATGGCCTTCCAGGTGTTCACCGTGGTCGGCGGCATCACGCTGGTAATCCCGCTGACCGGCATGACCATGCCGTACATGGCCGCCGGCGGCTCATCGCTGATCGCGAACTACCTGCTCGCCGCGCTGCTGATGATCATCTCGAACGCGGCGAACCGCCCGGAGCCGGACACACTGTCCGACACGTTCCAATACGAGGCGCTGGCGGTGCTGCGTGACCGCGAGCTGAAGGAACGCACTGACAAGGAGTCCGCACCCGAACGCGAACCGCAGGCCGAGCGGCCACCGGAACCCCGCCACGCGGCGGCGAACAACCAGACCACGGAAATCATCGAGGCAGGTGCGCGATGAACAAATACCTCAGGCAGCTGTTCACCGCCGTCATCGCCTTGTTCGTGGTACTCGGCATGTCCACCACGATCATCACCGCCATCCGCGCCAACTCGCTGAGCTCCGACCCGCGCAACGCAAGGGCGCTGTATCAGGAATACGGCGCTCCCCGAGGCGCCATACTCGCGTCCGACGGGACGATCCTCGCGCAGTCGACCCCGGTCAACGACGTGTTCTCATACCAGCGTTCCTACACGAACGGGCCGGTGTACGCCCCGGTGACCGGCTTCTTCTCGGTCACCCAGCGCGGCGACCGCGGCATCGAATCATCCCGCAACAAGCTGCTGAGCGGCAAGGCGGACGCGCTGTTCTGGGATCAGCTGAAATCGCTGTTCACCGGCGTCGAGAACAAGGGCGCGTCCATCGAGACGTCCATCAATCCCAAGCTGCAGCAGCTCGCCTACCAGCAGCTCGGCAGCAACGACGGCGCCGCAGTGGTCATCGAGGTCAAGACCGGCCGCATCCTGACCCTGGCGAGCGCCCCCAGCTACGATCCGAACGCTCTCGCCACGCACGACACGAAGAAAGCCACCGCGAACTATTCGAAACTCGCCGCGCAGGCCAACAGCCCGATGATCAACCGCGCGACCTCGCAGCTGTACCCGCCCGGATCCACGTTCAAGACCATCGTCGCCGCGACGGCGCTGGAATCCGGCGACTACGACACCGATACTCAGATTCCCGCCGGAGCGAGCTATACGCTGCCCGGAACCTCGACGAACCTGACTAACACCACCGCCGCGGCGAACGGCATCGACAGCAAGATCACGCTGCAGGACGCGCTGACATACTCGTCCAACACCGCGTTCGCCCAGCTCGGCGTGAAACTCGGCCAGGACAAGATCGCCGAGCAGGCGAAGAAGCTCGGCTACGGAAGCTCGATCACCATCGACGGCACCTCGTCGTCCGGGCGCCCGATGAAGTCCGTCGCCGCCAAGTTCCCCGACACGCTGTCCGACGACAAGGTGGCGCTGGCGTCCATCGGCCAGGGCGACGTGCTGTCCACGCCATTGCAGAACGCGATGGTCGCCGCGGCCATCGCGAACGACGGCAAGCTCATGAGGCCGACGCTGGTGGACCGCGTGCGGGCCAGCGACCTGAGTACGCTGTCCGAAGCCACGCCCGAAGTGATGTCCACCGCGTTCAGCTCCAGCACGGCGTCCAAGCTCAACCAGATGATGCAGTCGGTGGTCGAGCATGACGCGCCCAGCCTGCAGCTGAGCGGCATCAAGGTCGCGGCGAAGACCGGAACCGCGCAGATCGGCAGCTCCAACCAGACCAACGACGCATGGGTTATCGGGTTCGCCCCCGCCGACAACCCGAAGATCGCGGTCTCCGTTGTTATCCATAATGTCAATCAGTACGGTGTGGAAGCCGCCGGACCGATCATGCGTTCACTGATGGAGGAGGCCCTGAAACAATGAAACTCGTCGAAGGACAACTCATCCACCGCCGTTACCGCCTGGATCGCCGACTGGCGCAGGGCGGCATGGGAGAGGTGTGGAAAGGCCACGACATCCAGCTCAACCGTCCCGTCGCCATCAAGGCGCTGCGCGACGATCAGGGCAACGTCGAGGCCAAGCTGCACCGTCTGCGGGCGGAAGCGCACAATTCCGCCAATCTGGCGCACCCCAACATCGCCGCGCTGTTCGAGTATTACGAGCACGACAGCATCGGCTTCCTCATCATGGAGTACGTGCCCAGCGACTCGCTGGCCGACATCTACCGCGACCGTGGCACGCTGCCCGCGACGGAACTGCTGCCGATACTGATCCAGACCGCGCGCGGCCTGTTCGTGGCGCACAGCCACGGCGTGATCCACCGCGACGTCAAGCCGGCCAACATCATGGTCTCCACTACGGGCGAGGTGAAAATCACCGATTTCGGCGTCTCCTACTCCACGAACCAGGAGCAGATCACGCAGGATGGCATGGTCGTCGGCACCGCGCAGTACATCTCCCCCGAGCAGGCGCAAGGCAAACAGGCCACGCCGCAATCCGACATCTACTCGCTGGGCGTCGTCGCGTACGAGGGGCTGTGCGGGCATCGGCCGTTCACCGGCACCACACCGGTCGACATCGCCGCCGCACACGTCAACGACCCGGTGCCCCCGCTGCCGGATTCCATAGATGTGCAGCTTCGGCAGTTCGTCATGTCGATGCTGTCCAAGGATCCGCTTGACCGTCCGAAGGACGCGCTGACCGTTTCGCGCACGCTGTCGCGCATAGAACGACGTCTGCTCGATCAGGAGACCGCGCAGATGGATGAGACCATCATGGGACTTGGCGGGCGCATGCCCCGCCGCGTATCCAGCACACCGCACACGGCGACGCTGATCACCATGAACCGTAACCAATTTGGCGGGCATACGGCGACGACCGACCCGAAGAATCGAGAGGAATAGCTATGAGCAGCAATATGCCGGCATCGCTGGCGAACGGCCGCTATCAGCTCGGCCAACTTGTAGGGCGTGGAGGCATGGCCGAAGTGCGCGTGGCATTGGACACGCGCCTGGGACGTACGGTGGCGATCAAGATCATGCGCGCCGACCTGGCCAACGACAAGATCTTCCTGTCCCGATTCCGCCGCGAAGCGCACTCCGTGGCGCAGATGAACAACCCGAACATCGTCAACATCTACGACTCCGGCGAGGAGACCGTAATGACCGACAGCGGCGGCACGGAGCGGCTGCCGTACCTGGTGATGGAGTTCGTCAAGGGCCAGACGCTGCGTGACGTGATCAAGGCGAACGGCCCGCTCAGCCAGCGAGACGCCGAACAGGTGATGCTCGGCGTGCTCAACGCGCTCGAATACTCGCATCACATGGGCATCGTCCACCGCGACATCAAGCCCGGCAACATCATGATCTCCGAGCAGGGCGTGGTCAAGGTCATGGACTTCGGCATCGCCCGCGCGCTCGACGACTCCGCTGCAACGATGACCCAGTCCCAGGGCGTGGTCGGCACCGCGCAGTACCTCTCGCCCGAGCAGGCTCGCGGCGAGACCGTCGACATGCGCTCCGACCTGTACTCGGCCGGCTGCGTGCTGTATGAGATGCTCACCGGCCGTCCGCCGTTCACCGGCGACTCGGCTGTGGCGATCGCCTATCAGCACGTGTCGGAGGTGGCGACGCCGCCCAGCACGCTCGTGCCCGGACTGCCGCGCATGTGGGATTCGATCTGCGCGAAGGCGATGGCGAAGGACCGGCAGAACCGTTACGCGACGGCGGCCGAATTCAAGAACGATATCCTGACGTTCATGAACGGCGGCGTGCCGGTCGCGGCGGCGTTCAACCCGCTGACCGATCTGGCCAACGTGAAGGCCCGCAAGGCCGCGGAGCAGCAGGACGGCGGCGCTACCGTGCCGATGAGTGCTGTCGGCGCGGGTCAGCCCACGCAGGCGTACAACCCGGCGACCGGCCAGTTCGAGATGGTGCCTCCGGCGCAGAACCCGAACGAGGCCCTGGCGGTCAAGTCTCGCGCCGAACAACGCGCGGAGGCGGCCAGGCAGAAGCGCAAGAAGAAGATCATCATCGCGTCGATCATCAGCGGCGTGGTGCTGCTGGCGATCATCTTCGGCGTGATCTACACCATGAGCCGCAAATCCGCCACGGAGATGGGCACCGTGCCCACCATCACGGCGACGATGACCAAGGCGCAGGCGAAGGAAAAGGTCACCTCGGCCGGGTTCAACTTCGTTGAGATGCAGGATTCGGATTCCGGTGAACCCGCCGGCACGTTCACCAAGCAGTCCCCCGAGGGCGACACTCAAGCCGTCAAGGGCTCGGACGTGAAGGTCTGGTTCTCCGTAGGCCCCAAGTCGGTGACCGTGCCCGACCTGAGCGACTACACCCAGGAGGATGCGCGCAACGCGCTGGAGGAACGGGGCTTCAAGGTGTCGTCCGTCACGAAGACCGCCGACAGCGCCACCATCGAGAAGGACAAGGTCGTGAGCACCGACCCGGCCTCCGGCACGTCGCAGCCCAAGGGCACGACGATCACGCTGTACATCTCCTCGGGCATGACCAAGGTGCCGGACGGTCTGGTCGGCCAGCCCAAGGACACGGTGCTGGACAAGCTCTCGTCCATGAAGTTCCTGCCGGTCGTCGAGCAGGAGGCCTCGGACAAGGTGGAGAAGGGCTCGGTGACGCGAGTCAGCCCCGGTTCCGGAGAACTGGTGCTGCAGGGCTCGCAGATCACGGTCTACGTGTCCACCGGCAAGCCGCAGGTCAGCGTGCCCAAACTCCTCGGCAACACGATCGCCGAGGCCAAGGCCACGCTGGGCAGCGACTTCACGCTGAAGGTCACCGGCGACGCGACCGATGATGCGGTCATCGAGACGCAGGATCCCGCGGCCGGCACGCAGGTCGACAAGGGCAGCACCATCTCGGTCACCGCCAAGAAGCCCACCACCGAGGATCCCGACAACAACGGCAACGGCGGCACGACGACAGGTGGGAACTGAACCGCCGGGAATGGCCGTGATTGCCATTGCGGTGTGACCGATCGGCCGCCTGACGGCCGGTAAGCGCAACCGGCAATCGCGGCGGGTCGATCGGCCAGACGGGCGGCCCAGCCGCGCGGTCTACACACATCGGCCCAGAACACATGATGGCCCGTGGCATTCCTCATGCCACGGGCCATCATCGTTGTCATGCGCGTCACGCGCGGCGCCACACACACGTGCGTGTCAGCGGTTGACCTTGGGCTGCAGACCGATGGACTTGGCCACGGCGTTGGTCTGCCCGCAGACGGCGAGCCAGTTGGCGAGCAGCCGGTAGCCGTCCTGCGTCATCACCGATTCAGGATGGAACTGCACCGCATACATCGGCAACGACCGGTGCTTGATGCCCTGAACGATATGGTCATCCTTCGTCCACGCCGTCACGACCAGGTCATCAGGCACGGTGTCGGGCTCGACGGCCAGCGAATGATATCGGGTCGCGGTCATCGGATTGGCGACGCCGGCGAAGATCTCATCATCGATATGCTCGACGAGACTGGCTTTGCCGTGCATGATGGTGGGCGCGTGGCTGACCGTGCAGCCGAACACCTCGGCGAGCGCCTGCAGGCCGAGGCACACACCGAACATGGGCTTGCCGAGCTTGGCACATAGCCGAATAACGTCCTTGCTGGCCCCAGAATCCGCCGGAGCGCCCGGACCGGGGGAAATAAGCACACCGTCATATTCGTCCAGCACAGAGGCATCTGAGGGGTCTATTGCGTCGTTGCGCACCACATCGACCGTCGCTCCCAAGGTTTTCAGATATCCAACGATGGTGTATACGAAAGAATCGTAATTGTCCACCACCACAATGCGTGCCGAATCCGTCATGACGCTCCTCGTCTCGTTCTGATTATGGGATGGCGCCGGCGAGCGCCGACCGTCATCCCATGCGTTCCCATTATCGCCGCCAACCGGCCATGCCGCTAATCGACCGCGTAATTCGACATGCTTTGCAGGATGGGGATGTTGCTTGCCGCCCATGGGCACGCCCACTGAATCAGCGACACGCTGACGATGAACAGCAGCAGTATCAGCAGCGCCCACCTGATTACCAGCGGACCGGGCTGGTGACGCAGCAGCCATCCGTAGATGCTCGCGTCCGGACGGCGGCGCTTGCCGGCGCGAATCTCGCGCAGCACCGGGTACCGCCAGGCCACCAGGGCCGCGATGTACAGCACCAGGTACGCCACCAGCGCCCACAGCACGATGGGCTGCAGCGTGCCCAGCTTGGACACGAACGACCGGCTCGTGTTGCTGCTGGAGAACGCCACCTTCGCCGAGTTCGACGACGTGGCGAGCTCCTGCGGCACGCCATCCGAGACCTTGGCCCAATAGCTCAGCTCGCCATAGCTGATCCAACGTTGCGTGGCCGTGGTGTATTTCGGCTCGCACGTGGTCAGTGTGATCATGCGCTTGCTGGGAGGCGTGTTGAGATCCTCCGGGTTAGCGGCGATGACCTCGGAGTGCTCCGGGGTGACGATCTTGTGTGTCGTGTACTTGTACACGTACCAGTAGTCCTTGGTACGCACGATGATCGCGTCGCCCTCCTGCAGCAGGTCGACGTCTCCCAGCGGTCGACCGTAGCCGTTGCGGTGGCCGGCGACCGCGAAATTGCCGACTGAACCGGGCATCTGCGTGGACGGATAATGTCCCAGACCGTGCAGCGACAATTCGGCCTCGTCCGTGCCTTCGACCACGTTACGCACCCACCCCTGGCCGAACCGGGGCACGTACACCTGTGCGATGAGCTCGCCATCGCTTGCGCTCGTCGGCTGGACCGGCACGTCGCCGCTTTGCGCCTTGGCGACCTTCGAGCTGTCGCCGCCGGCCGGATCGGACCATGACGCCGACTGGCGGGTCTCGACCTGCGTGTGCTCGGACTGGACGCCGGTCCACCACATCTGCCATACCACGTACAGCGCGCAGACGGCCGCCAGCGTCATCAGCACCTCGCCGAGGATCCCCAGCACCGACCACAGAACGCTGCGCTTGGCCGCCGGCTGCGCGAGGCCGCGCCGGGCGTTCGGATCGGGCATCGGCACCGGAGGCAGCGCCATGGTCACTTCCCCGGCGTACTCCGGTTCAGCAGGGGCAGGCGCCTCGAAATCCTGAAAATCGCCTTGAATCTGTTGAGAGTTGCGCGAATGCTTCATTCCTCGCTCCCGTCCTTGACCACGGACGCATACCGCAACGGCTGCAGCGTCGCCGCAGACTGCCCGAACACGAGATCGTCCTTTTTTTCCACTTTCCAGCCCAATCCGAATGCGCTGACATACTCTTTATACAACTTGACCGCGTTCGAGTCGTCCAAAGCCCGAATCATGGCATCTGCGGGGCCGATCGCCGACACGGTGAACGGCGGCGAGTATTTCTTGCCCTGTAATAGAAGCACATTCCCTTGGCAGATCACTGCGGAATTGAACAACACGCGCTGGTCCATGATCATCATCGACTCCGCGCCGCCCGCCCACAGGGCGTTGACAACAGCCTCCACATCCTCCTGATGCACGACGTAATCGTTGATGTTCGCGGCCGAGCCCGAGCTGTCCACCATGTTCTCCCACAACGGGGAGTCGTTCAGGGTCACGGTGATGCCGGGACCGTGCACCGCCGGCAGTATGGTGCCGGAGCCCGCGTCCTCGGTGTCGCTGGGCTTGGGGTCGCTCGTGCCCGAGGGCTGCTCGGAGGAGCCACTGTTGTTGGCGAAATCCTTCAGCGTGTTGATCTGCGCGCTCAGGTCGGTGATGTCCTTCTGCAGCTGGTCGACATGCTCCACGCGCTGCTCCACCAGGTCCGCCGTGTCGGAAGTGACCGTTGCCGTGCGGTTCACGCGCACGTTCGTCACCAGCAGATACCCGGAAAAAGCCACGATCAGGCACACCGCGAAGCCGCCGAGCCACGTGCGCCGGGCGGCGTGCCTGCTGGTGTGTCTGGCCATGATTCCTCCCAGTGTGTTCAACTTTCGAGTGTAACCGCTATTATGATTTTTTAGCCTATTGAATGGAGACTACGCTTATGGCTGACACAGAGCTGCACGAAACCGACTCGGAAGACCAGAAGGACTGGCAGGCCGAGACCGACGCCGACGTCAAGGACACGGACACCAACGAGACCGACGAGGCCGATGACGATTACGGCGTCTCCATGGACAAGGTGCAGGCGGTGCTCAACGCCACCGCCGACAAGTCAGAGATGACCCCGCAGATGCAGCGCATGATGTCGCGGCAGGCGGAGAACACGCGCCGCGTCGAGGAGACCATCAAGGGAACCAAGTCGAACCCGCGCTGGTTCGTCCCGCTGTTCTGCGCGCTGATGATCATCGGCCTGATCTGGGCCGTGGTCTACTACCTGTCGCCGAACGGCACGTGGCCGATCCCGGGTATCGGTGCTTGGAACCTGGCAATCGCCTTCGCGATCATTATGGTCGGATTCATCATGACGATGTGGTGGCGCTGAGCGGCGAGATCCCCTCGCGGCAGCCAGCTCCATATCGACGGTAAGCGACGTTACGGTTTGGCGGTGGCGCGGCATGGTGCTGCGCCACCGCCAAACTGTGTTGTTGTCATACCCTTTTCGCGGTTTCACTGCTTCACGGTGCGGACGATGACATGACGGCCATCGACGGACGTCGTGCCGAACAGATACACATCGCCGCCGTCTGCCAGCTTGAGTTTCCTGCGCAGCTGGACAGCGGTCAACGGGAAGTTGCGCACTGCGATATTCGCCCTGTCGACGCCCGCTAGAGCCCGTTTCAGCTCTTTTTTGCCCATACCCGCGATGGTTTCAATGACAAATCCCCGGCCGGGAAACTGCGGCGCCGGCGTGCCCGATATCAGCAGGTGGCTGTTCGGGCCGATCTGGCGCATACCATAATGGTCCTCCAGCAGCGCGAAACAGCCGCCCTTCATCAGCGAAGCGTTCGGCTCGTACAGATACCTGGGCTGTTCCGGAGCGGCGTGTGACGGCTCTGCAGACCCGCCCTGACTGCCTTTTTCTCCTGCGGAGGCGAGGACCACGCCGTCAGAATCCGCGCCGGTCTTCATGTCATGGACGTATCCGAATACGTCGCCATCGTTGACGCAGATCACGCGTACGGCGTCGTGCGAACCGCGGTCGAGCACCAGCAGCAGTTCCTTGCATTCGTTGCCTGTGGAGACGATATGCACTTCGCCGACCGAACCGTTGAAGTCCGCAACCGTCTTTCGCCAATCCAGCATCGGAGACAGCTTGACCATGACGTGCGGCGAGACGGCCAGCAGACGGTCTTTCAGCGCGAGTACGTCCGGCGTGCAGTCGGCGATGGCATAGGTTCGGCCGCCATGCGCGTCACGTCGCGCGGGGTCGAGGTAGATCAGCGCGATGGGAACGGCTGTAGCTGAATCGACTGCGGCCGAGTCTGCGGAGGCGGCGCGGGCGTCAACGACGCCGCGCAGCCAATCCTCCGCATCGCCGTTGATCACATCCATGTGCGGGAGTCCCAGCGCCCGGAAATTATGAGCCGCGAGCTCGCACAGGTGAGGCTGGCGCTCCACATAGACCGCCCGGCTGAATCCACGCGCGATATACGAGCAATCGACGCCGAATCCGCCGGTCAGGTCGACCATCGCACCGCCGGCGCCCGCTACGCGCCTTGCGATGCCGGCCTTGTACTGCGCGGCGAACTGGGAAGAGCACTGTTCCATGGAGATGTGCGGCGGATAGACGATGCCGTCGGTCTCGGCCCATTGCGGCAGCTTGCGGCACGCAGTCTGCCAGCCGGCGATCTGGTCGAGCGCGAATGGCAGGTCAAGCCCGTCCACGCGTTTGGCGCTGAGCGCCAGGTCGCGCACGTCCTGATTGCGGTGCGCCGCAATGAACCGACTGGTCTGAGACGAAATATCCATAGTGTCATGGTATCCCGGCAGCGTCATCGCGCCCTGGCTTCGAGACCCGTAACGGATGCTCCGCAAATCAAGTTGTGCACTGTCTATCCACCGGTTTTCCCCATGTTATCCACATTATTCACATACTTATACACAATTGTGGATAACTCTTATTCGCATTGTGCACATTGTCCACAATGTGTCAAAACCCAGTATTTCCAACATTGTTAGAGCTCACACGGACTTATTCACCATAGTTATCCACGAGTTATACCCAACTTATACCCAAGTTGTCCACAAAGTTCTCCACATCATGTGGAAAACTACACGCATGTAATTCACATTGGTGCGATGCCTCCACCCCGAGCCATTCTCCAGTGCCCCGCCCACCCCACAAAAGTCCCATCACAAGCTCGGGGGCGGTGACGTTTTGTTGGACTTCGTTGTCTGTATGGTTGTCTGGCAGGTTATCACATGTGTTCAGCCGACGAGCCCCAGCTTGATGCGCCTGTCCATGATGCTCATCCCGTACTCGGTCTTGATGCGTTCGTCGCGGTACCATGTCATGTACTCGTCGAGCATCGTCAGCGAACCCGTCGACCGTGACGCCCGTGAAGTCGCGCTTGTGGAAGAACTCCTGCTTGAGACGGCCGAAGAACCCCTCCGCGGCCGCGTTGTCTAGGCTGCAGCCCTTCGCGCTCATCGAGCGGGTCAGCCCGTGGCCCTTGCAGATGCGTATCCATTCCGGCCACTGGTAGTGGCAGCCGCGGTCCGAGTGGATGACGGGCGCGTCGCCGATCTCGCCCCTGTACGAGGAGTAGCGCCTCACGCTCCTGGACACGGGCACGAGCCCGTGCCGGGCCATCAGGCGCATGACCCGTTTGGCGGACACAACGACGCCCGCGCCCCTCAATTCCAGGTGGACGCGCCTGTACCCGTAACGGCGCCTGCTGTTCTCGAACACGCCGCGCCAGGTGGGACTTTCACCGGGTAAGAGGCCAATCACATGATGTACGTCAGAGCTGGATTGCTCAGATTACAGACCAGCACGCCTGCAACGATCAGCGCCAACACCACCGCCCCGTACACCATCGTCCGGAACGTCAGGCTCTTGCCACGCAACGCGTGCACGCCGGAAACCAGCAGCCACGTGAACACGCCGCCGACGATGAATCCGCCTACATGAGCCTGCCATGCGATACCGCCCACCAGGAACGGCATCAGGAAGTTGACCGCCATCCAGACCAGCATCGAACGGATATCCTCTCCGATGCGCCGGTACACAACCAGCATCGCCGCGAACAGGCCGAACAACGCGCCGGACGCGCCATAGGCACCACCAAGCCACCCGGTGCCACCCGGCCACAGCGCGGCCCAGGACATCAGCCCAAGACCGCCGCCCAAACCGGAAAGCACGTACAGCGCGAGAAACGACCAATGCCCCATCATCTTCTCCAGCACCGGCCCCACGCTCCACAACGCCAGCATGTTGAACAGGATATGCAGCACCGATTTCGGCGAATGCAGAAACATCGACGTGAGGAACATCCACGGTTGTGCGACCGCCGTCAGCGGGTCGAACCGGCCGTAATAGATCATGGTTGCGAGTCCAAGAGGCCAGAACAGGCTGAACACCATCTCGACAACCCACACGGCGACGCACGCGATGATGATCGCGCTGGTGAACACAGGGCCGTTCGACCGCCACTGATATTGAATCGCACGCTTGGAGAACAGGTTGTGCGCCGACGGCGCACCGGGAAACAAACTGAATCGGCCATTACTCATGTCATCTACTGTAGCGGAATCGCATCTCCTCGCCGGACGGTGAAACAACACGCTCCCGGCTCGTCGTGCGCACCGCCGGCAAAGCAAAAGCATTCCCGCACGCAATCGCCACATTTTTGGAATTAAGATGGAACCCAGAGTTGGTTTTGAACGGGCAAGCCAACCAGGATTGGGAAAGGAGCCGTCATGGAGAACAAGTCTTCAAACGGTTGGAAGTTCTTTGCGTTGTTCTTTGGTGCGCTGCTGGCCGCCGTGGTTGGTCTGTACATCTACAAGCAGCAGAACCCGGATTATGATCCGTGGGAGGAGCCTTGGGAGAACAGCTCATCCCCGGTCGACCTTGGCCTGACCAAGGACGCCGACAAGGGCGACGCCGATGAGGCCGAAGCAGCCCCGGAAGCCGCCTGAGTTCATTTAACAGTCAATCGTTGTAGGCACACATGTGTCCGCGAAAAGAGCCTGTCTGCATTTCGCAGACAGGCTCTTTTCGCATGTTGTGCCGCATTGGGGCTCTCAGAACTCGCAGTTATAGACCATTTTCAGCAAGTATTGCGGTGTATCTGCGAGTTTTGAGAGCCCCAATGCGGCAGACAAGGGTTCTGGATGGCTCACTGCATGGCGATTCCAACCTTGCCCCTCTTCGTCGAGACATGCCCCACCGCCGCCACGATCGAAAAACGGCAGCAACGTATGCGGTGCCGGCAAGCTCGAAGCGTCGTATTCGCAAAGCAAGACGCCGGTTTCGAACCTATGCGATGGCAATACCGACACCGCGTGGGGCGACTGGCAGTCCAAGGGCAGTGTGAAGCCCGAGCCTTGGGTGAGCTGGACGTTCGATGAGGCGAAGACCTTGGATTACGATCTTTCCGGATCATTGAACATCGAGACTCAGGCGTATCCGCGTCGTTCGCGGTCGCGATCGCGTCGAATGGTGGCCAGCAGCCGACCACGCCGAGCAAGCCCGGTGATGGCGATGCTTGCAAGCGGCTTCCTGCTGCTAATCGCCGCAGTCGCCGTGTTCGCCATTCGCCGCGCTGCGCAGTGATGTAAAACAAAATTCGCCCCCGCCAACGGGGGCGAATCACGTTACACGCCGTCAGTCGGCAAGCGGGCGCAGCCCGTTGGACTGATTACGTGTGCGTCCTCTAGGCGCACCGAAGGAAACGGTACAAAGGTACCGCGACTGAGGAGCAACGACGAGGACGCTCCGCAATCAGGCCAACGGGGAGGTGTGCCAGATGTTGTCGAGATAATCCTGGATCGACCTGTCGGAGCTGAAGTAGCCCGAGTTCGCGACGTTGAGGACGGCCTTGCGGTTCCACTCGAGGGGGTCGCGGTAGAGGGCTTCGATCTCACTTTGGATGCTGGAGTAGGCGGTGAAGTCCGCGAGGGTCATGAACCAGTCCTTGGTGAGCCAGTCGGCGACGAGGGGGGCGTAGGTGTTGCGGTCACCGTTGGAGAAGGTGCCGTCGGAGACCATGTCGATGGCGGCCTTCAGGCGGGGGTTGGCCTCGTAGTACTTGGCCGGCGAGTAGCCATCTTCGTAGAGCTTGTCGACCTCGTCGACGGTCATGCCGAAGAGGAAGAAGTTCTCGGCGCCGACACGCTCACGGATTTCGACGTTCGCACCGTCCAACGTACCGACGGTGAGGGCGCCGTTGAGGGCGAACTTCATGTTGCCGGTGCCGGACGCCTCCTTGCCGGCCTGGGAGATTTGCTCGTCGAGGTCGGTGGCTGGGATGAGGTGCTGGGCGAGGCGGACGTTGTAGTTCCAGGGGAAGAAGACGTGCAGCTTGCCCTTGACGTCGGGGTCGTTGTTGACGACGCGGGCGACATTGTTGATGAGCTGGATGGTCATCTTGGCGAGGTAGTAGCCCGGGGCGGACTTGGCGCCGAAGATGACGGTGCGGGGAAGCACGTCGTCGGCGGAGACGCGGCCGGACTTGATGTCGGCGTACTTGGCGATCAGCGCGAGGATCTTGAGGGACTGGCGCTTGTACTCGTGCAGGCGCTTGACCATGGTGTTGAACATGGTGTTGGGGTCGAGGTCGAAGCCGTATTCGCGCTTGGCGTAGGCGGTGAAGTCCTCTTTGTTGGCCTGCTTGACGGCGGCGAACTTCTTGACGAATTCGTCGTCCTTGGCGAGGGGTTCGAGGCCCTTGAGCAGTTCGAGGTCGCTCAGCCACTTGTCGGTGCCGAGGCCTTCGGTGATGAGGGCGGACAGGCGCGGGTTGGCGAGGCGGATGAAGCGACGGGGGGTGACGCCGTTGGTGACGTTGGTGAACTTGTCGCCGTAGAGGTCGGAGAAGTCACGAAGGGTGACGTCCTTGAGCAGTTCGGAGTGCAGTTCGGCGACGCCGTTGACGTGGGAGCCACCGGCGGTGGCGAGGTATGCCATGCGGACCTTGGGGTTCTCCTCGTCGGTGACGATGCGCATGCGCTCGATCTTGGCCTTGTCACGGGTCTTGGTCTTGAGTTCGGCGAGGAAGTGCTCGTTGATCTCGTTGATGATTTCCATGTGGCGGGGCAGCAGTTCGGAGATCAGCTTGGCCGGCCAGACTTCCAGCGCCTCGGGCAGCAGGGTGTGGCAGGTGTAGTTGAAGGTCTTGGTGGTGATGGACCAGGCGGTGTCCCAGTCGTAGCCGTACTCGTCGATGAGGATGCGCATGAGCTCGGGGATGCCGATGACGGGGTGGGTGTCGTTGAGCTGGAAGGTGATCTTGCTCGGGAAGGTGGTCAGGTCGGGCTTGCTCTGGCCGGGGTAGAACACGCGGATGGCGTCGTGCAGGGACGCGGCCACGAAGAAGTACTGCTGTTCGAGACGCAGCGCCTTGCCCTGCGGGGTGGAATCCTCCGGGTAGAGAATCTTGGAGATGTTCTCGGCCTTGACCTGCGGCTTGACGGCGTCGAGGTATTCGGACTTGTTGAAGGTGAGCAGGTCGAATTCGTCGTAGCTCTTGGCGCTCCACAGGCGCAGCGTGTTGACGCGGCCGGATGCGTAGCCGGGGACCATGTAGTCGACGGGCACGGCGCGCACGGACCAGGCCGGCTTCCAGACCTTCTTGCCGTTCTCTTCGACGACTTCGCCGCCGAAGGAGACCTTCTGGGAACGGTTGTAGTCGATGTGGCCCCAGGGCTCTTCGTTGGTCAGCCAGTAGTCAGGCTTCTCGATCTGCTTGCCGTCCTTGTCGAAGGCCTGCTCGAAGATGCCGTACTTGTACTGGATGCCGTAGCCGAACGCGGGTACGCCGAGGGATGCGAGCGAGTCGATGAAGCAGGCGGCGAGACGGCCGAGGCCGCCGTTGCCGAGGCCCGGCTCGTGTTCGACGTCGATGACGTCCTGCGGCTCGAAGCCCAGGTCCTTGACGGCTTCGTTGAACTGGTCGATCATGCCGGCGTTGAGCAGTGCGTTACGCAGCTGCTTGCCCATGAGGAACTCGGCGGACAGGTATCCGACGGCCTTGGTGTTGCCATTGACCATGTCCTGCTGGGTCTTGAACCATGCGTCCTGCAGGTAGTGGCGGACCACCAGCGAGGAGGCGACGTACACGTCGGCAGGGGTGGCCTGCTCGACGGTGACGCCTTGGCTGTACTTCAGCTGTTCGCGGATGCCGTCCGCGAACTCGGCGGTCGTGACAGGCGACTTGGGTGCAGTGATTTCAGTCATGTCTGACTCTCTTTCCGGATTATGCTTCCTGTGTTATTATGCGACGGCTTGGTGACCACGCCAATAAGTTCCGGTGAACGCTGCGTAACGTTATGCAATCGTTTGCAGAAACATGAAATATCATACAGGATTTGCCATAGATACGCCAAATCGGCTATATATCAACCACATTTTGAGACGACAGAAAACGTTGCCACGTTGGAAAACAACGTATTGCAACACCTGATGAAAGCCCGATGAAACACTTTTGCAAAAACGCAAAGCATCCGAAACCGCACCGAGAACCGCCGGCCGACGCGAAAAGGCAATCGTCACCCCTAGAGGCACAATGGAGTCATGGCCGCAATTCGAGAACGAGACATACCCGCGGGCGAGCGCGCGTGGCAGCAGTGGAACGACGCAGCGCAGCGACTGCGCGAGGACGGGGCGGACTCGGAGTCCCTGATGCCGGCGCTGCCCCGACCGACATGGGCGATGGCGGTGCGATACACCTTATATCTGCTGGAGCGCAAGGCGCCCGGCCCCGGCGTGGAAGTGCGAGTCGCACCATGGGGAGCCGTGAAGATCCTGGATGGCCCGGCGTCCGACCCGCACAATCTCACGCCGCCCGATGTCATCGAGCTCGACCCCGAGGTGTGGCTCCGTCTCGCCGCCGGCATCACCACATGGTCCCAAGAGAAGGACGCGGGGCGCATCACCGCTGTCGGCGAGCGCGACGACCTGAGCGACCTGCTGCCGCTCTGACCGGCCGCGGGCGCCCGTACTTACCGGCCTTCCGGCATGGGCGGCACCGTCGGGCTGCCACCCATGCCGACGCACGACAATGCATCTGCCACCCGCGGCGCATACTCCTTGACGTAATACTGCGCCTGCGCATGCCACAACTCGTAGTACTTGCCGTTTTCGTCGGCCACGAGCTGGTCGTGCGTGCCATACTGGACGATCGCGCCATGGTCGAACACGGCGATGTCGTCGCAGAACTTGCACGACGACAACCGGTGGCTGATATACACGGCCGTCTTGTCGCCGGCGATGGCGATCTTCTGCGCCTCGCCGCCCGAGACTTCCACGCCGTTCTTGTCGAGCTCCTTGTACAGGGGCGTGTCAAGTCCGTCCGGCAGCGTCTTCAACCGGTCGCCGAAGTCGGCCTTACTCAGGCAGTCCATCACGCGCTCTCGGTCGTAGTGCGCCGCTGGAGGCGCCAGGATTTCGGCTGCTGGCGGGTCAAACTGGTCGCCGACATGCCGCGGGTGGATTGCCCGAAGTGCGGGGTCGTGGTCGCGATGGTGTCGTGGGCCGAGCCGGGCAGCCGGTTCACGCGCGACTTCGAGTCGGAGTGCGCGTGGCCGGTGAGCGTCGCGAACCAGAAGACGGTCGGCGGTTTCCCGCATATCGTATGGAGGACCGCGGGAGACATCGCCCGCCGGGTCGCCGAACGGCTCGGAACGGCGATGCCCTCGCCGTTCGACGGCCTCGCCGCGATCGGCGTGGCTACAATGTGTTAGACAGTCCGATGAGGGACGAATGATATGAGATTGGAGGCCGACGATGGCCGGCCCGAAACATCCCCCGCCACTACGACGAGGCGTTCAAACGGCAGATCGTGCAGTCGTGCGAGAGCGGCAAGCCATCCCGGGAGATCAGGGCCGAGTACGACATCGCGCGATCGACCCCGCGGTGCCGGTATTCGCACGAAGGCAGGCGTGATACGGGCCAACACCGCCCGCTACCCGATATCAGCGCGATGCAGGATGCCGGGCGTTCCCCGCTCCACCTACTACTGGATGACCGGGCATCCCGGGACGGAGCGTGCGGATTGTGTTTCTGCAAGTTGGTGTCCACAGTACGGGCACTTTTTCAGCAGCGTAGGCGGCTGGTTTCCAACAGAAACCGCGCCGTCGGCACCCACCGCCCTTTTCTTCCTGGCTATCTGGTCATGAGGGCGTGCTCGCTACGGTAGGAGCCTCCCTCGAAATCCGGTGAGCCTTCCGTGGCGCACGGTGCGGTCGATCGGCATGTAGCCGAACTCGTCGATGACCGGGAGCCTCGCCCTGGCGATCTGCCGGAGCTCCGCGTCGAGCCCCCCCCGTTTCGCGCGGCGCAGCCGCATGAGCAGCCCGGTCGCGGTGAAGAACCCGACCGGTACCGCGCGCATGCACGCGAGCCTGCCCAACGCGACCGCGAGATGCGTCTTGCCGGTGCCGACGGGCCCGTAGAGCACGAGATTGAATTGACACGCCATTCTGGACTACTTCAATTTGGCAAAACACACATCAGCACGGTGTACACCACCCAGGTCAGGGAACACGGCATGCTTCCCTCGACCGGCACGGTCGGCGACTCATACGACAACGCCATGACCGAAAGCGTCAACGGCGCGTACAAGACCGAGCTGGTGTGGCGGCGCAAGCCATTCGCCGACCTGGCCGAGCCAGAATTGGCGACGTTCCGGTGGGTCTCGTGGTGGAACTCGAAGCGTCTCCACCAGTCGCTGGGCTGCAGGACACCGGAACAGATCGAAACCGAGTATCATGCAAACCAAGCGGCACAAGCCGTCTCACAATAAAAGGGGAACAGAAATCAGGCCACTTCAGGCAGCCTCATCGCGCTCGTCATGCTCCGCTGCGACGGACTCGACATACACCTACCACAACCAAGAACCTAACCCACGAAAACAGCAGAAGCCCCTCAACTCTTCAATTCCACCACAAAGGTCACATCACGGCATACGCACGCCGACGCGCGTATGCGTGCACGACTCCAGCAACGAGCCGTACCCGCCGTTAGATGGCAGGCTTCAGTATCGTGACGCCATGCATTAGCGTCACCATGCAACGATAGGAACACACTATTCAATAGTGCATCATGAAAGCGTGACGTTGCCCTTGCGCAGGTGCCGTAAGACTCCGCGGACAAAGCAATGAGGCTTCCCCCGTGAGAAGAGAAGCCTCATATTCCATTCATTCTATTCAGCGATGATGACGCCGAATCACCGATCATCCTTTGGGAACAGCGCGTCGAAGGCATGTTCCATCACGGACTTACGGCGGATCACACCGACGAGTCTGCCATCACCATCCACCACCGGCAGTTTCTTGAACTGCTTCTTGGCGAGGATTCGGGCCACCTCTCCAACATGCTGGTCGGGCGTGGCGGCAACGACCTTACGCGTGGCGATGTCCATCACCTTCTTGCCGGAGAGCGCCTGCACCTTGGAGGCCACGGTTTCGTCGTCGAACACCACCATCGTCGAACCGGTGCCGGTGGAAACCGTACGGGATTCATAGGTGGCAATCGATTTCATGACATCGCCGTCGCTGACGAAGCCGACGAGCCTGCCATCACCGTTCACCACGGGAAGGCTGGAAACGTTGAGGCGGATGAACTCGCGCACCACATGCGTGATGTCATCGCTGTCCAAGCAGCTGTAGGGCTGATCGTCCATGATCCCGCCGATGGACTGTTCCTGGGCCTGCTTGAACAGGGAGGAGGCGGGGGCCACGTATGCGCCGGCGTAGTGATGCTCGGCGGGCTGGCCTTCAGTGGTTTCGGCCGCGACTTCGGCGGAGGCTTGCGCCTCATAGGCCTTGGCGTTGCGTACGGCCTTCTCCTTGGCACGGCTGGTGACGGTGAAGATGCAGATGATCAGGGCGACCAGCGAGATGGCGGCGCACAGCAGGTAGGAGAACGCAATGCCGCTGGCCGTGGCGGACTTCACACCCTGGGACATGTGCGAGGCGGTCACGGATGTTTCTGCGGTGACCAGAAGCGAGGTCGCAATGGCTGCCGCGATCTGGCGGCCGGTGTTGGCGATAGCGTTGCCATGGGCGATCATGTCGTTCGGCAAAGCGTTGACGCCCCAAGTGTTGATCGGCATGTTGGCGATAGCCTGACCAGATGCCTGCAATGCGCAGAACACGGCGACAAACAGCACTGATGTCTTGGTGTTGATGGTGCCGAGAAGACCAAGAGAGATGGTCATGAGCGCAAGGCCGCCGATACCCACGCCGCGCGGGCCGAATTTGTCGAATGCGGCACCGGCGACCGGACTCAGGATGATGCCGACCGCCGCGGCGGGCAGCATGACCATGCCGGTGACGGTGGCGGATTGGCCGAGCACATTCTGGATGAAGATAGGCAACGTCACGTTGGTTGCGGCGACTGCGGCGTTGATCAGAGTGACCAGAATCGCGGAGTTGCGGAAGTTGCGGGTGGCAAGGGTGTCAACGCGCAACAATGGCTCATCGAGCTTGACTTGCTTGTATACGAATGCGACGAAGGCCACAAGACCAACGACGATTGAGGTAATGACGACCGGACTGGCCCATCCCATCGTGGAAGCGGACGAGAAGCCATAGAGCAGGCCACCGAACGCGATGGTCGAAAGGATCACGGACAGGACATTGAGCTTTGGATTCTTCAACTCGCTGACGTTCTTGAGCATCATCGTGCCTCCGACAAGGATGACCAGTGCCACGACTGCAATGCCAATGAACATCAGGCGCCATCCGAAACTGTCAATCACCAGACCACCGACAACCGGGCCGATAGCCGGGCCGGCGGCCATGACGATACCGGCCATGCCCATGGCGGTGCCGCGCTTATCCGGCGGATAGACGAGCATCGGCACTACGGCGACCAATGGCAACAGCACGCCGGAGCCGGCGGATTGCAATACGCGTCCGATGAGCAACAGCACGAAATTCGGCGCAACGGCACACAGCAGTGTGCCGATCATGAAAGTGGCAAGGGCTCCGGCGAAGAGCTTTCGGGTGGAGAATTTATCAATCAGATAGCCTGAAATCGGCACCATGATGCCCGAGACCAGCATGTAGACGCTGGTCACCCACTGCACGGTGCCGGTGGTGATATTGAAATCACGCATCAGTGCCGGCAAGGCCGGTGACATGACGGTCTGGTTGAGCAGCGCGATGAACGAGCCGACGACGATCACGCCCACGACGATGAATCGGGCGTGCGAATCAATAGGCTTTACGGAACTGGCGGCGGACCCGGATTCCGCGGTTTTCTGTGAGGTCACAGCATTTCCTTCTGTTGGTAACGGCATGTGTGGGCGATCCGGCCTCATACTTGTGTCAAGATGCGGGGACACCGATGAGTCCGGGGTAAAGGAAAAGCCGCCATCCGTTCCGCATTCATATACGGCAAACGATTCGCGGCTTTGCGTAAGTTGATGGCTATGGTGAGCGATTCATGCGACGTCGACTGCGGATGGGCCATCGGTACATCCCGGCATAAGGCGTGTCCCCGCTACACCAGCATCGAGAATAGGGCCATTTGTGGATTGGCAAACAGAATATTGCCGACGAACGACCCACGGCAGGCGTGTGCGATGAACATCGCGTAGCGATACAGGTTCATGGCATCTCCTTGATGGGTCTTCGTACGGCAGACATCGAGAAGCCTATCATCATTCAGATCGACGGTGAAACCCACGCATGCCCGACAATACACAAAATCTTTACAAAAGGATTGGGCTTACCGCATACGATCCGCCTGGGTAGCGACCCGAGGATGAATCAGGGGCGAGCCAAGGGTTGCGTCTCGTGTTTCCGTCATGATGTCTGGCAAAAAAGTGAAGCCGGACACGCGAGGCATCGACCGGAATCGGAAAGGGGCAAATCATGCGAGTTCTCGGCAATATCCTGTGGATCATTCTTGGCGGGTTGGCCATCGCAATCGGATGGGCATTGGTGGGACTGATTCTATGCATCTCCATCATCGGCATCCCGCTCGGCATTCAAGCGTTCAAGATGGCGGGACTCACCCTGACGCCATTTGGCACAACCGTGCAATACGGCGGCGGAGTCGGCTCCGCCTTGGCCAACATCCTGTGGGTGGTGCTGGTCGGCTGGTGGATGGCGCTCGGCTATCTGGGAGCCGGCGTGCTCAACTGCATCACCATTATCGGTATTCCGTTCGGATTGCAATCGTTCAAGATGGCCAAGCTTGCGCTCTGGCCATTCGGAGCGGAAATCGCCAACCTGTAGATTCCAAATACTACAAAGCCGCCAAGGCCGAATAATAAAACACACATTATGCTGCAGCAGCCAGTCCTTGCAGAACAATGTCATGACAAAGGCCCGAGAAGACGACTTCTCAGGCCTTATCCGTGCCGCTCCTCAGTCGCTTGTAGCGACAGCTCCCCTCAAAGAGGGGAGCCAGAGAAACACTTACTTCGAGATGTTGAACTTGAACTCGGCGTCTTACCGGTCTTCTTCGTCCTGCCTTGCCGCGGATATTCAATCGCATCGCAGGGGTGCATAGCCATAAAGCGATTCCACAAACTGGCTTATAGATGGCAGATTCGGAAGGCTGACCGGAGGCATCTCGCCTATGTATGGCAGTTCATTCCAGAAAGACCGCAGTTAGAGGGTACACAATTACCCCCTAACCGGTCTGTCACAAAAACGAGCTGCCACATATAAGCGAAATACGTCCGGACGAACGCCAGAATCTACCATATATAAGACCACCTGTCAGAAATCTAATTCAAGCCGATCAGCAACCCACCATTACATTACCCTTGATTTGGTGTACATACAACACCTTAGTTATCCTTGATTTGGTGTATCTACGGCGGTGAGACATGGAAACTTTCGAACGAAAAGCGTACGAAAAACTGGCTTCCTGGAAGGATTCTTCCCAAGGAAGCACAGCCCTGCTCATCGAGGGCGCATGGCGCGTCGGGAAAAGCACCATCGCGGAGGAATTCGGACGACGGAACTATGCGTCGTATATGCTCGTCGACTTCTCGAAAGCCCCCGATGACGTGCTGGGCTACTTCGTCGACCTGCGCAACGACCTCGACGCGTTCTTCATGTACCTGTCATCCTTCTACGGAGTGGAACTGCACAGGAGGGATAGCCTCATCATTTTCGACGAGGTGCAGCTGTACCCGAAGGCCCGCGAGGCCATCAAGCAGCTGGTGGCTGACGGACGTTACGACTACATCGAGACAGGCTCGCTCGTCTCCATCCGCGAGAACGCCAAGGACATCCTCATTCCATCAGAGGAGGAGTCGATCCGCCTGAATCCCATGGATTTCGATGAATTCCTCTGGGCTTTGGGAGAAAAGCCACTGTCCGCGCTCATCGCGGACTCGTTCAAGAAGCGCAGGCCGCTCCCCGATTCGCTGCACAGGAAAGCCATGCGGCTATTCCGTGAATACATGCTGGTCGGAGGCATGCCCCAGGCTGTGTCGAAGTACGTCGAGACCCATGATTTCAGCAAAGTCGACAACGTCAAACGGAACATCCTCCGACTGTACAGGCAGGACATCTCCAAGCATGGCGGCAGCGACCGGATACGCATCACGCGCATCTTCGACAACCTGGTGGGTCAGCTTTCCAAGAAGGAGAAGAAGTTCAACATCACATCGCTGGGAGAGAAAGCGAAAACCCGCGATTACGAGGACGCCTTCTTCTGGCTTTCCGATGCGTTCATTACCAACGACTGTTTCAATTCCACCGATCCGAGCGTGGGCTTGAGCATTAGCGAGGACCATTCGACGGTCAAATGCTACGCCGCCGATACAGGGCTTCTCACTACGCTCGCCCTGGCCGACTCGGAACAGACCGGAAGCAACCTGTACCGGGACATCCTCCTAGAACACATCGAGATCAACGAGGGCATGCTCGCGGAGAACGTCGTTGCACAGCTTCTCCGGGCCAACGGGCACCGGCTGTTCTTCTATTCGCGCAGCGATCGCGACGACCCGTCGAACCGCATGGAGATCGACTTCCTCATCGTCGAACCGTACGAGAACGCGGCAATGAAGTACAGGGTCAGCTCCATCGAGGTCAAGTCATCGAAACGCTACCGCACGGTCTCGTTAGACAAATTCAAGGCAAAATTCGATAAGAAGGTCGGCACCAGATACGTGCTGCATCCGAAACCGCTGGTTGTGGAAAATGACGTGGTCAAACTGCCGATCTACATGGCGGGACTGCTGTAGAAGGCTTCATGCAGACAGCGCTTTTTGGTGCACTACCAGCGAATGACGCCCAACACTTGCGCGCATATGTTGTCCACCTTGAACACATCTGTTTGCTGCCCGTCACCCAGTTAACCTTCCAGCCACCTTTCAGACATCCGCTAGATACTCGTTCGTCCACAGCTGAACACTAGAATGTATGAAGTGGCCTGTTTTTTGTTCCGTCCTTATAGTGAGGCGGCTTGTGCCGCTTGATGTTGATAATACTCGGTTTCCACCGCTTCGGGTGTCCTGTAGCCCAGGGACTGGTGCAGGCGC